>Ga0114959_10001618_pt1 | contig 19316 bp, 18 predicted proteins | sample C_130625_EF_Meta_FD_87317 | JGI IMG/M metagenome (GOLD analysis project Ga0114959, IMG submission 87317) | Freshwater microbial communities from Lake Croche, Canada to study carbon cycling - C_130625_EF_MetaG | ecosystem: Environmental > Aquatic > Freshwater > Lake | place: Lake Croche, Canada... | reverse complement strand
AGCTACCATATCTACTGTGATAATCTCAAAATCCGATACTTCACCGGATCCGTCATCTTTGACGTTTCCGGATCCGCGACTTGAAACACCTAACTTAACTCCGCTTTCCAGCATTGTCTTGATAAGTTGTCCCATAGGTGTTGGAAGTATTTTCAACTTCCCGTAACCGTTAGGACCGTCCATCCACATGTTTGTGATCATGTGACTGACTCGATCTAGGTTAATTTTTAGATCATCTGGATGATCCACTTCCCCGAGAACTGAATAGCCGTTTTGAATCTGATCGTTAAGGGTCTTAACAGCCTTGCCAATCTCATTAACAGGATATACACGCTGGTTAGCGTTACGTATACCGCCCTGGATGCAAATCCCGGACATGTATAAGTTTTTTCCTTCTTTGTCATCAGATTCAACGACCATTTTGGCTTCGTTGAAACTGAGATTCTCTCGGAGGTATAACATATTTTTCAATGTTTATTATTTCTTAACAGGACGTAAAATCGCTTGCTTGTTTTGCTCGCCGCGCATTCCGCCCATTTCGCCCGAACCGGCACCTACCATTTGTCCTGGCTTTGCACCTTTCTTCTCAGCGCCGTGTCCTGGTTCACGATGTGTAAATGCTGTTTTACCAGCTTTTCCACCTGGAACATTGATATTGCCTGATGCATTTGGATTAGGTTTTACGCCTGGACCATTTAATGCGTTGCCGTTAACTGTTGATTTAGCACCAACATCGGCTGTAACTTCACGGTGTCCTTGAGCAATGTTACTTGCTGTACCACCCATTTTGTTTGCAGATGCAATTGGAGTACGTGTGTTTACGCCATTGTCGCCGTGTTGTGGTGGGCTTACTTTGTTTACATATTCCATTAGTTCATCTAATTCGTCGTGTGCGCCCATTTCATCGCCCATGTCATCCATGCCGCCCATGCCGCCCATGTCATCACCGCCCATGTGCTCTTCACCTTCTTCACCGGCTAGTAGTTGTTCAAATTCTGCTTTTAGGTCTTCTAATGCATCTTCTAGATCCATTACGCGATCTTCAATATCGCCTTCACCTTCTTCACCGTCCATTTCTGGCTCTTCTTCGCCGTCCATTTCTGGCTCTTCTTCATCGCCTTCTTCTCCGTCCATTTCTGGCTCTTCTTCGCCATCCATCTCTGGCTCTTCTTCGCTGTCCATTTCTGGCTCTTCTTCATCAGTACCTTCGTCTTCTTCACCTTTGCCGTAAGGATTGCCAGAGTCTTTACCAAAATCGTTTTCTAATAGTTCTTCGTAAATCTCACGTGATTTACCTACTACAATGTTATGAAATATTTCTTGTGCTGTTTCTTGATCTTCATTGATCAATGCCTCAAGCATGGCTTCAAATTGTGCGCGATCAGTCATTGTTAGTTCTCCTGTTATGATACAAGGCTGTATTATATTTACACATTTGTTACAAATGTTGGTGGATATAGGCCGAAAACGCCTTGTTTTGACTACTTTTTATTTAAGCAGGTGGCGCTGCCGGCGTAGCGTACATTGAGTGAATAAATCCTAATTCACTTTCTTGTTCTAAAATATGTGCTTCGCTTGACTTACGAAGTTCATTTATTTGTCTTAAAGTTAATCTAGTTTTACGTGTATCACTAGATTGCATAGTAGTTGCATCTCGACGTGCATCGTAACGCAAGTCGTTAGCAACGTGCCTAGTGTCGGGATCGATATAAAACATTTCTCTAAGATTCATGATATATTTATGCGGCAGGCGGTGCTCCGGCTGCTGGCATTGCACCAGGTTCTTCTCCTGGTTCTCCTAATTCCATATCTTCAGGTGCTGATAAATCACCCGATGCTCCTAAATCGCCTTCTATACCAGCGGCGCTTAGTCCAGCACTACGCAATTCTCCTGCAGAATCAGTGTGTGTAGGCTCAGATTTGCCTTGTTCCTCGCCCCATAGACGTTCATTTTCAGCAATCTCGTCAGCAGTTAGTCCTAAGAAACGCTTCAATGCAAAGCGTTTTGACATAAATGGAACTTGCTGAATAGTATTAAATGTATTAATCCGTTCAGTATCAATGGCTGCTTGGCGACTTGAAGCAAAGTTCATCGGAGGGTTGAACTTTAATTCAAACAGATTAGCGTCAATATTAACGCCTCTGCTGTACATATACATTTTAAATTCTTCGTCAAAAACACTTGTAATTAGATATTGTAGACGTTCGCAGTACTTGTTAAATCGCAGTTCTTGTATATAAGCAGTGCCTACACGGCCATCGTTAAATGATGCTTGACTGTCATCTGCACCTGTTGGCAAATAACTTGATGGAATACGTAGCCCACGGAATAACTTGTTAGTGAAATACTTTAAGTCATCAATTTCTCCAAGATTTGTACCACCTGGGAGTGTTTCAACTTTACTTCCTCTTCCTTCAGCTGTTGTAGGGAAGAAATAATCTTCATTAATTGATAAAGGATTGTAAGCACTATCAATAACATTCTGTCCGCCACCACTTTGACTTGGAATCCTACGTTGATGAATTTCGTTTTTAACACGTTCAACAAATGCCATTGCCATATGACTTGGCATATTACCTACATCAATGTGGAATACACGACGTTCTGGAGCACGTTGTATACGATAGATTAGAATCGCATCTTCAAGCAATTCTTTTTGTTTATAAACTTTAAAAATATTTTCTAATAAGCTGTTGCCAAATGGATAGTTGTTGTCTAAGCCTTCTGACAACGAAAGATGCACAATATGTTTAGCATCAATTGCATGTTCTGTTTCATTTAATCCAAAACGACTGCCTGATGAACTAGTAGGATAAGCACTAGCTCCCCCTTTTTGTGCAGTAGATCCACCTAAGTATCCTGCACCTGAACTAGTACCCGCACCTGCATTGCGTGGATTAATATTAGGAGTAATCATTGTAGCAACTAGATGTTCAAAATTAGGTGCTAAATTTTTAATAACATATTGTTCCGGCTTTTTACCATCACTCTCGTTGACAATAACTTTAACTATTTGTGTAGGATCAATGTAAGACCATTTCTGATTTTCTGGATCACGAATAAAGAAAACATCTCCGTATTTGAAAACATTGCGAACAATTCGGAATATACGTGTGTCAAACTGTTGTAGTTTGTTCCATTGTTGCATGTATTCGCCTAGAATCTTAATCTCGCTGTTAGTTGCTCTATGTCTCCAACTTACATCAAATGGGCTTTTACCGTCTTTTAACTTCTGTGTGCAGAATTCTGCTAGTATATCAAGTGCGGCATTAACTTCTGGATCGCTGTCCATAACTTCATACTGTTGATATCGTTCAATACGATTTGGACTGCCAGTATAAACGTCAGGGAGATAACTAGAATAATTTGCTCTAGCTGGTCCAGGTCTGTTTCCAGAATTAAGTCCACTGATTGGACTTAATCCAGTTCCATTGCCAGTAGGCACTGGAGTAAAATATTTTTTCCACGACATTTAAAATTCCTTAGTCGAATCTATTTCCGGTAAGTTTTCCGGACATATCTGCTGTTACTTTGCTTGCAGATGCAATATCTGACGAATGTTTAACCAATGTAGTCATTGCTATATTTAACTGTTTAATACCATCAGCTAGATCTTTCATGGGATCACTGTTGCTGCCGCTAGCAAAACTATCAGCTGATGGCATACTAGGTAATGCCCCTGTATCTGCTGACTGACCTTTTTCTCCAGGTTTTTTTATTTTGGACATCATGTCCTTCATAAACTCACCAAGTTTAGCTTTTGGAACTACAGCTTCTTCACCGTGTAATTCGCTTAGGCCGCCTGCGCCCCAATCTTTAGAAAACCAATCGCCAAACACATCTTTAGAACCAGCCGCTTGTTTAACAATGCCTGTACTTTTTCCGCTTGAACTGTTATAGCCGCCGGGGCCTGCGCCACCACCTGGTTGAAGCCATTGGCTGTTCAATGCTTTCATTCCTTCACTAAATATTTTCATCCCACCTTCACTTCTCATCGCTTCAGTTCCAAGTTTGTTCAGTGATTGTGCGGCATTACTTGTTTGAATACCTAATTGATTGTTTGCTTCAAGAATCATACTGCCTGCTTGTTTTCCTTGGTCAACTACTCCTGTATCTTGACGTTGACCTGCTTGTTCTCTTCGATAGGCTAGATCTTGATTTGCTCTTGCTTGTTCTGCGGTTAACGGTTTTTCTCCGGGTGCAACGGCATTTTGAGTTGCTTGAAGTGCAGGAGCACCGTAACTTTCTCTTTGCATTCTTCCAAATCCTGATAAACTTGGATCTAATTGACTTAGTGCCGCCATTCTTTTAAACTGCGCACTGTTCTGTCTTTCAGCAACCGCAGTCTGTGCTGATTCCATTTGTAAAGCGGCAGATTTAATTCGTGCCTCATCCCCGCTCTTTATTGCAGCCTCTTGCTCTTTCATTGCAGCCTGTAGTTTTCTTCCAGCTGGGCCTAGCGCGATCATATTTTGAATACCTTCATCAGTATACGGACCACCTAAGTTTTTCATTTCATCTGCTAGTTTGTTAACACTAGGACCAAACTGATTTAGTGCGGCCTGTGTTCTAATATAGGCTGCACGTTCGTCTTCTTTCATTGACATCATTTTTGCAGAAACTTCTGGCTCTTTCATTCGTGCAACTAATTCTGCTTCAATCACATCCCTACTTTTGCCTGTCATCTTAGCTGTTTTATCAATAGTTTCAGCTAGCATTAGCGCATTTGTTTTAGCTTTGGCCATAGCTTCGGCATTGGCAATATTCTCTGTACTGTTCATGCGGCTTATGATAGCAATCTTAGTCAATTCATCTGGTTGAGGTCCATTAGTTCTTGCCATTCGCTGGGCCGCTTCAGTTTGTCGTAGTTCAGCCCCCATTTTAGACAAGTTATTAACAACCGAATCTGAACTGGTACCTACACCTCTAATATTTGGTCCTAGATCAATTATCTGTTGATTAAAATTAGTCATGCTATCAAAGCCAGCTTTTTGTGCTTGAACAAATTGACTACCTGCATCAGAACTTAGGCCAGTTTTGCCGTTTTTAATACTGTCCTGAAATGCAGTTGATATTTGAGTTGCAAAACCACTCATACCTGGTATGGCACCAACCGTTGATCCTATAGTTGTACTCAGTGCACCGCCGTTTTGCTGTTTCCCCATGGCATTTAACACAAGTAGAGTTGCCGCACCTGCTTCAGCAGTGGTTAATGTATTTGTTGCTACTTTTGACAATAGTCCTGTAACTTCACTCCATCCTGTAATGGCTACTTGCGACACCTTACCAAGACCACTAGCGGCTACACCATTGGGTCCAAAAACAGAACTAAAAGCCTCTATTAGATCTTGTTTAGTTAATTCAGCCATAATTTTTTTCCAAAAAAGTACGTATATAAATACAGTATAATATATTTATCCGGAGGATATTATGCCAATTAATCCATTACAGCAGTTCTTTAGACAACCAAAAATTTATATAGGGTTGCCAAGCAAGGGAGTTTATAATCGCCCAGGTACTATACAAGGTGATCCAAGCAATATTGCAGTTAGCAGTATGACTGGAATGGATGAAATTATTATGCGTACACCTGATGCATTATTTTCTGGCGAAAGTTCAGTTAAAATCATTGAAAGTTGCTGTAGCAGTATAAAAGATGCATGGGATTTATCGTCATTAGACATTGATATGTTGTTTACTGCTATAAGAATTGCTACCTACGGACATGCTATGACTGTTGGACACACCTGCACTAAATGCGGCAACGAAAATCAGCACGAATTAGATCTTAATTATATTATTGAACATTTTAATAACTGTGCATACAAGAACAAAATTGTATTAAAAGATCTAATAATAACAATTCAGCCATTGACATATCGACAAGTAACTGATAACGGTCTTAAAAATTACGAGTTAAGAAAAAAATTATCGCAAACTGAATCAATTACTGATGAAAAAGAACAACAGCAATTGATCAACGACCTATGGAAAGAACTAGCAGAAGTACAAAATAACATTTACCTAATGTCTATAGAGTCTGTTGAAACTAGTGATGTTCGAGTTGAAGAAAGAAGCTTTATATTAGAATGGATTCGAAACGCTGAAAAATCAATATTCGATGCTATTACGAAACAAGTTGACGACAATAAAAAAGCATGGCAACTGCCAACATTTCCAGTAGTATGTCAAAATGATGAATGTAAAGACTCGACTAATATTACAGTAGAATTAGACCAATCAAATTTTTTCGCCTAAGCCTAGTTAATAAAACACCCGAAGAAATTAGAGAAGTTATTACTAGGCTTGACAATCAAAATATAGATTTTAAACAAGAGATATTTAAAATCAGCTGGTACATGAGAGGTGGTGTAACAGTAAATGATCTTATGTTTATCTACGGTCCTGAAGACCGAGACGCTGCCTATTCAGTAATTAAAGATAATATTGATGCAACTAAAGAAACTGGATTGCCGTTGATATAATTATTGATTACCGTATCTTATATCGCCAGTTACTGTATTCATCATATATCCCGGTGCTGATGGATTTGGAACCCATTTGCCTACTGGGGCTTTTCCAGTATTAGGATCTATAATTTGATCCATTCCAGGATAGTATCCCCCTAGCTGTTTACCAGGTTTCGTATCTTGTCCACCTGTACCAGGTGTAGTAGTAGGTTTGTCAATTTTTCCTAGGCCTGTTACATTAGTAACTACATGGTCAAGAGCATTTGTAAGATCTTTCAAGAATGGAACTTTTTCAGCGGCCCAATTATGAGCGGCTCTAACTTTCTCAGTAAACCATGCTGGAATACCTGTGCCAAAGCCTCCACCAATACCTTGACCTAAACCTGTTGATACTAGTAGTGTTGCTAACATATCAGAACCAACTTCTGTACTAACTCCAAGAATAGTTGCAAGTTTTGCTATTCCAGCGGCTGCACCACCAGCTTTTAATATCCATGTTGACAGGCCTTCACCTACACCAAATGGAATAATCCTTACCATATTTCCTAAAATTGCTGTTGGTATTTTAGCAATCCCGCCAGCTATATAGACTGCGGCAATTTTACCAATGAGTAGACCAATTGCATCTTTTTGATAGTCGGCATACCATTCTTTAATATCAGTATAGCCCTGTGCTTCTGGAGGAATAGTACCCGCAGCCAACATCTCATCTGCATAGTTCATTTGATTAACATAGCCTGCCCATGCAGATGCAAATCCACCCCATTTAATCACAGTCCACCACCACGACGGCGCACCTTTTGCAAGTTTTGCTTCTGCTTTTTCTATTGCTTCAGTTCCTGTACGACCTAAGAGTTTATCCCAAATTGAAGGATTTTTAACCTTGTTAGCTAATTCTAGAGCATCGTTAAGAATTGTAGGTTCGTTCTTGATCATTTCTCTAGCTTTAGGACCAAGTTCTGTAGCAGTAGTCTTTGCAGTAAATATTGTTGCGTCACCGCTATAACGGCTACGTTCTGCTAGTCTTTTAGCAATGTCAATTACCAGCTGATCACGTTCAGCACCTCTACCTAAAATTCTCTGAATAATTCTTTCAAGTGTTGATGTACCACCTTCATCTAAAGGTCGTGATTCTCTGATAATTTCAATTACTTTCATAGTTTAGTATTTATGATAGTGAGCTTACGCTCACTAGTGTTTTCGCTTTCGCTCAACACTGATTGTCTTTTCTTAAGAGTTTAGTGCGAAGCACTTAAAGATATTATCTAGATTGTTCAGTCACACTTAGCCCAGACAAGGGCTAAGAATGGACATTATCTGAGTTGCACAGCGTCACACAAGCAGAAGAGCGTTACAGAGGCGGTTGTCCGGTACCTCGAGCTCAGTCTTAATTACAACGGCAATTATTATAGATCTGCTGTCATCTATAATAATCTGGGTTTTATCCCTCATTTTGCCTATAAATTCTTTAAACAATCAAACAGCAAGGGCTTTGCTATCATCATCCTTTCGGGTAGTGATTGAGTACTCTTATCGGCGAGAGAAGTTTCCATCCCTGTGATCCGAGATCCAGGTCTAGGGCACTAGAAGTTAGCCAGTGCGAGCATATACCGATTGAGTTGCCTAAGATTTTAATATATGAGAGCCATGTACACGGACAGATATCTGTCCATTGTAATAGTCTTTTGATTCTAGTACTTTGCGGGAAAATTGTTCCCTAGCCTCTACGTAACTACATTCTGATTTAGATTTACAATAAAATAATATTTCTCTACGAAAGTTTTCTTTGCCTAGGGTTTCGACATCTTTGTTTAATTCTAGATTACTGCCATAATATTCTTGCCAATCACTGTCAATTTTGCTACGAATTTTTTTCTTTTTCTTAGTGCCATTTTTTAACTTGACAACTTTATAGGTTGTCTTTGCAAATCTGGCTAATTTTTTGCCTATGTACATGCGACCCGATATTTGATTAGTGATGAGATATACAAATCCCACACAATCTTCGGGCAAAGTTTCTACTAGTTGATCTGCATAGTACCATGACATCAACTAGTTACCAGATTTGTCTCCTCCGGCCTGTTTCTTTTGAGCACGAGCAATTTTACGAGCATCTAAAATAGCCCGTTTGTCAATTTGCCAAAGTCTAATATCTTTACGCCGTGCTGAACACGCTCGTCTAATGTCACTGAGCAAGTTTCTAATCCTAATGCTAGATGCATGAGTATCTTCGTCAAACCAATGTTGGTTTTCTTCAAAATACTTTCTGAACAATCTCATTAGTTCAGCATGAATATCTTCATCCTTTGGATGCATTGATTACCCGTTGTCTTAATTCAGTAGTGCTAAAACTGTGTTTTCTTTTATTAAAATAACATCTAATATCTAAATCACTACCTGTAAAATCTTTACCTTCATATTCTTGCCCTAATATTCTAACATCAATAGGATATGAAAGCAAAATATCTTTAAGTTCTTTTTCTGTAGCGTAGACTATAATTTGATCTACATGCTTACATGCATCTAATTGCACATATCGTTCAAATACACTTTGAACAGGTTTATTCTTTTCAGGCCGATCAATAGTTGGGTCAGTTTGCAATCCAACTATCAAATAGTTGCATTGTTTTTTTGCTTCTTCAAGCATAATAACATGACCAGCATGAAACAAATCAAAAGTACTACAAGTAAACCCTATACTCATTCAGTTACCTCTAGATCATTTGCATAGTATGTGAATCCGTTTTCTTTAACAACCTTAAGCACATTATTCACACGCCCAATTAGCTCGTCCTTATGGCTAATTAAGAAAATATTCTTCTTACGTTCACGGCCCATCTTCTTAAGTACAGCCAATGCACCCTCAACACCGCTAGCATCAAGCCCGTTATCAATAAGCTCGTCAACAAATAACAGATTAATCTGCTGATATAGGCTTTCCCATACATCACGGAAACTCCAAGATAGTCCAAGGATAAGTCTATTCCGCTCACCTCGACTTAGATTATCAAAATCTAAATCTTGCCCTAGCTGGGTGATTTCAACTGTTAGGTCATTTTGAAACACTACAGTATGAGGCAGACCCATTTTATCAAGATAATATGTAAGTCTGTTGTTTAAGTAAGCTAAGTTTTGATCTATGATCTTTTTACGGATAAAAGAATCCTTGGATGTTAATAACTTTAATAGAAACTCTTGGTGTTCTTTAAGAGTTGTAAGTTTATTCACGTGATCCCATACAATTTCTTGCATAGCAGTATCAGTGAGTTCGTCAATTTGCTCCTGATACGGATCACTTTCCCCAGCTCTAATAGTTAATTGTGTTTCTAGTGTTTTGAGGTTATTTTGGTGTTTTAATGCGGCTTCGACAGTGTCATAATATGTGTCGGGTCGTGCAGAAATATCGCCTATTTCTTCAATTTCTTTAGTAAGATTTGTAAAGTCAATAGTTAACTTTTCTAAGTAAGTCTTTGAATCAATTAGGTTTTTCTCTGCGGTAGCCTTCATTTCGTCGTGTTTATGATCATGCAGATCCTGTTCACACGCTGGGCATTTATTATTTGCCAGTTGGTCCTGTTCTTTTAGATACTTTTTAACAGCTTTTTCAGCTTGTGAAAGCGCACTTTCAATAGTAGCACGTTCTTTGTTTAGGCTTTTAAGTTTAGCGGTGCTGTCTAGATAAACTTTTAGTTGTGCGTGAGCCTCAATTTCTGCTTCAATATCTACACTTTCTAATTCTATAATAGCCCGACCAATTTTTTCAAGGTCTTGCTCATGTTGATTATTCCATGCACTTTGTCTAGTCAATAAACTGTCAATACTTAGTTGTATTTTTTCATTACTCTTTTTAGCCGCTTCTATATTTGCAGTTTCTTGAGTAATAGAATCTTTAGTTTGTTTTATTGCCTCTTTAAGGCGTTCAGCTTTTTCACTTAAGAGTGTAATACCTAGCAACTGTTCGATAATATCGCGTTGCTCGTTAGCTTTAAGACTTAGGAAAGGTTCAGTATAAGTGTTAAGTGCAACAATATGTTTGAACATATCGTGACTCATACCTAGTAATGTATCTAGGTCTTTTTGTGTTTCTCGATTGTCGCCTTGGGCATCATCGTTATCGCCATCTTCTTGCTCTTGATCGCCGACATAAAATTTTAATAAAGTAGGTTTACGTCCACGTTCAATGCGATAGTCTTGCCCATCCTTGCTAAAAGATAGAGTTACTAGCATATTTTTATTATTAATCTTGTTAATAAGATTATCTTTTTTAATATTAGTCAGCGCAGTTCCGTATAGAGCAAAACTTAGAGCATTGACGATTGTAGTCTTACCAGTGCCATTCCGGCTACCTGCATCGTCTCCGCCTTGATCTAAGTTTTCACCTAGTACAAGTGTTAGATTCTCTTTGCCAAAGTTTACGGCCTGGGTTTGATTACCCACACTCATAAAGTTCTTTACTGTTAATTCTTGTATCTTAATCATAGACTATTGTAAATTTCCAATAACACATTTTTGTCAAATTTATCTGAGTCAATGCTTATAATTTGACTGCTTACAATTTGATCAACACTTTCAAATGCTTGAATATCGATATTTGTATTGATCTCAACTTCTTTGCGTTCTGCAATTAGGGTAAGTTCTCGAATATCATAATCTGCAATAAATTTTTCTTTAATAAAACTCGCTTCTTCAAACGTAATATCAATGTCTAATGCTACACGTAGATGCTGTTTAGGCTTAATAATTTTATCAGCATTGTCAATTAATTCGCTTAATTTAGTAGTTCTAAATGTAGGTTGATCGGACCAAGTATGATATTCGGGTTGACCACCCCACTCTAATACCATCATACCACGATCATCGTCCCATGCATCTGCATAGTTGTGCGGAAATGCATTGCCGATATAGATCATATTAGCTTTTTGCTGGCGTTTATGAAAGTGTCCGCTAAAACCTAGTTCATATCCTTTAAAACTATCAAGTTGTATTTCACCGTGATCCGGCATCTGCACCATTGCGTTCATAAAGAAGCTAGGGAGTTCAAAGTGTCCAAAGATGTACTTGCCACCTTTCTTGCCTACTGATCGCCATTCGTCTCCAACGAGCCACGGACAGAGAGTAACATCGCCAATAGTAGTAGGCTCGTGTACGACAGTAACGCCAGGTATGTATTTCCCAAACTCCACGGAGTGGATGTCTCGCTTATCTTTATAATACAAGTCGTGATTACCAGGAAAAAAGAAAAATTGATCAAACGCCTGACCGAGCTTTTCCAGGGCCCTAAGGCTATAGTCCATAGTAGTGATATTAAGACTGTTACGATTGTGGTGCCAGTCCCCCATAAAAATTCCTGTATCACAACCTTCTTCCTTTGCTTTTGCAATGTACCAATCTACAAAATCTTCGCAGTCCTGGTTGTGTACCGAGCTGTTAGACTTTAACCCAAAGTGTATGTCTGTAAAACACGCTACTTTTTTAAACAGATTCATTCTGCTGATCCTTCTTCAAATCTACGCATTGCATGTTGATGTTCACCTTCTCCGGTTCTTGTATAACTAGGATTCATACCGTTAATTTCTAAAATGTCATCTCGGATATTTTGATTACGCTTTTCGATATTAATAACACGAACAAAACTGTTAGTCACAGCCGCAGTAAAATAAGCAAACGGATTATCTGATTTGCTTTCATCAAACTGTAGACCAATTTGTGTTAGCTGTAGAATAGCCTGCCCCTTCATTTCGTCATTATAAGTATAACCACGGACATTGCCACGAGTAGCATATCTTTCGCATAGTTTAATCATCATGCGAGCAAGTGTTGGACTAATTTGTCCAGCATCTTTGTCAAAATACCCTGTGTCTAATGGACCTTTCCAGTGACTCTTTCCGACACATATTAGTGTGTCATTTTCATCAAATTTCCAATGCTGAAAAGGAGGAAAGTTAACTTTATCTCTGTGATCTGCTAGACTTTTAGGATTCTTCTTACGGGTGTTGTTAAGCGGAATATGATCAAATGTCATAATTCTAAAAACTAAATCTTCTTTTTTAACTTTTTTATAGTCTACTTCGCAATCTGCTAATTTTATTTTTTCCCCGGCAGACTTTCTTCTTTCGTATTCTTCCTGCCCAAGCCGTTTTGCCTGTACACGCTTGGCTTCTGCAATAGTTCGAATATTAACTTTTTCAATACTAGGAAGAATTAAATCATATTGATGATATTTTGTATCAGTAAAGCTACAATATGAGCTCTTTGATCTATGTATTTCTAACAACATATCCTTGTTGTTTAGGTAGTTAACTTTAGCTGTCATTTGAAGGTTCCTTGTTAGTATTATAATATATGCAGTTAATAAAGTCAAATAAATAATAAGCCAAAAAGGAATATTATTATGGGATTATTTGACGGTGGACAAAGCCTAACTTCAACAATTGGAGCAGGCGGTGGACTTATAAGTGCAGTAAGTAGTGCGGCAAGTCCTGATGGACTAATGTCGGCAATTCGCAGTGGTAATCTTCCAGCGGCTGGAGAAGCAGTTGGCGATATTCTAGGGGCTGTGGCTGAATTCAGCAGTAACGATTCTCCAGATGATTGGCGTGTACGACTTAGCATTGCAAAATGGTCTAGTTTTCGATCTAGTCCTGTATTAAAACCATTAAACGATGCAGGAGCATTGATATTTCCTTATACTCCAAACATCAGTATAGCTAGTTCTGCTACTTATACTTCTATTCAAACTACACATACAAATTATTTGTTTAATGCTTTTAAAAATAGTGATCCAGGATCAATTAAAATTACAGCACCAATGAATGTAGAAGATCAAACACAGGGACTATATTGGATTGCCGCGGTTCATTATTTAAGAAGTTTAACCAAAATGTTTGCTGGATCTGATCCGAAGGCCGGCAATCCTCCGCCGATAGTTTTCTTAAATGGTTATGGAAATTATATTTTTAAGAATGTTCCAGTAGTAGTTAAAAGTTTTAGTACTTCGTTAGATGAAAAAAGTGACTACATTGGCGTTGATGTAGTAGGTAGTGCTGCCGGAGCTATTCAAGGAGTTACTGATAGTCTTGGCGGACTAGCAGATACACTTGGTGGCGCAATTCCTGATCTTAGCGGAGTTACTAGTACTATAAGTAGTGTAACTGGCGGCATTGGACAAGTAGCAGGTTTATTAGGAACATTTGGTATTGGCGGAGCAACCAGCGGCGGCGTCGCCCATGTCCCAACAAAAAGTTCATTTATAATAGAACTTGTACCGATGTACAGCAGAGATAGTGCCCGCAAGTTTAGTCTTGATAGATTTGTTACAGGCGGATACTTAAACAACCCATTTGGATATATTTAAACATGTCTGCAATTTACTCAAATACAAGTCCTTGGTACACAACTAGTATTAAGCAAGACTATCTTGACATTTTAAAAATACGGCCAGTAAGCGCCGAACCTGACGATTTTTTATATACTATTGAACCACAGTATGCTTACCGTCCTGATTTATTAGCATTTGACTTATACGGCGATGTAACCCTGTGGTGGGTGTTTATTCAAAGAAATCTTGACGTGTTACAAGATCCAGTATTTGATTTTACCATTGGAAAAAAAATATATATTCCTAAAAATAGTAGTTTACAAACAGTGTTAGGATTATAAAATGGCAATACCTGATAGTGCTACTGCTATTCCTAACGCAATTAATTCAGCAACGTCTGTGTTAACAGGCCCTGCATCTGCGTTGTCATCAATAAAAGATTCTATTAGCGGTGCATTTAGCGGATTTAGTAAGAATTTTGTTAAAACAGGAGCAAGATTACCTTTACCTAATCCGTTGTTTAAGTACGCTAGTTACACATATGTATTTGGTGTAGGTTGTTTATCAGCAGATCAACTAAACAATCCAGATACTACATATCGCAAAGGTCAAAAATTAAAATTAATATGTAAATCTGGTAGCATTGATCCAAATAATCGAGTTAAAACCCCCTATGGAAAATTTGAATTTTATATAGACGATGTAGAAATTAAAAGTCTAATAGGATTTGAAGAAGGTAATAATACAAATGCGCTTAAAATAAAATTTAAAATTATAGAACCTTATAGTATGGGTTTGTTTATGATTGCTTGCCAGCAAGCCGCTCAGGAACTTAAACATCCTAATTATTTTGAAGCACCCTATATATTAACAATTGATTTTAAAGGTATAACTGAAACTGGAAAAATTGAAAGTATTCCGGGTACTAGTAGACAGATCCCATTTAATTTTACTATAGTAAGTATGACCGCTGACGAACGTGGCAGCATGTATACCTGTGAAGCTATACCAGTTAATCAACAAGCATTACTTGATGATAATGTCAGATTTAAAAGCGATATAAGCGCCAAAGGAACTACAGTACAGGAAATCCTACAAACTGGCGAAAAGAGTATACAAGCGGCAGCAAATCAATTTTATCAAAATCAAAAAATCAAAAAAATAGTTAACGTTCCCGACGAAGTGTTAATCTTATTTCCAAAAGAAACAGCATCGGATCCAAGTTCATCAAACTCTTTAAAAGAAACTGAAAACAAGGGAGGAGCTACTACTGCACCAACCCAATCGGTTGACGATGCATTATTAAAAAAATTAGGTGTAACTAGAACAGGCTCAATTGGAGCTAATCAAAATATTAATCTTGTACAAGATACAGGAGAGTGTAACGAACTAGGTCGAGCTAGCATGGGTTATAACGAATCTAAAAAAGGTGATGTATCATCTGCTAAGGATAATGCACAATGGGATTCTACAAATAAAATTAATATTAGAGCAAACAATCAGACACTTTATTCAGAAGGCGAATTAAAATTTAGCCAAGACACTGATATTGTAAACGCAATAAATCAAACTTTATTAAACAGTAAATTTGTAGATGAAACATTTGAACCGTCAAAGTTGTCTTCTGAAGGTTACAGGGGCTGGTGGAGAATTGATGTACAAACATATTATCTTCCTATTGATGAAGAAACATTAAAACAAACTGGATCTAGACCTAAATTATTTGTTTACAGAGTTGTACCATACGCTGTTCATGTTAGTAAATTAATGCCCCCTAATACTAAAGCACCTGGATTTGATGCATTAAAAAAACAAGCGGTTAAAGTTTACAATTACATTTATACTGGAAAAAATGTTGATATTATAAGTTTTAATATTGACATGAAACTAGGATTTTTACAAATGATGGCATCTGACGGCCTTGAAAAATCTCAAGATGTTGTGTTAGCAGAACAAGAAGGTAGCGGGGATGAGAAAAAAGAACGAACTGCACCGTTAGTAAATGGAAATACTCCTAGTACTAAATTAGGAACATTGCCTACTGTTGTAAAATATGCCGGAACAAAAACTAACTCTGACAGGCAGGGAGGCGGCGGCCCTGATACTGAAGGTACTAGAGCCGCAAGATTATTTCATCAAGCGTTAACTGAAGGTGCTGATTTTTTAAAGTTAAAGATGAAAATAATAGGAGATCCTTATTATATTGCTCAAAGCGGTACAGGAAATTATACAGCTAAACAAACTGAATATAGTAATCTAAATGCTGACGGATCTGTAAATTATCAAAATGGTGAAGTTGATATACTAATTAATTTTAGAACTCCTATTGATATTAACCAAGGTACTGGTTTATATAATTTTGGAAGCGGTAATAAAAGTGCACCAGTAATGCAATTTAGTGGTCTATATCAAGTATTAATAGTAACTAGTACTTTTAGAGACGGAAAGTTTGAACAAGATTTAATTGGATTTCGCAGAGACGGCCAAGAACTAGAAAACGAAGGGAAACCATTTAGCTCAAAGAATCCACCAAAGGCTCCAGAGGAACCAAAGTAATAATATGCCAGATATTAATAAATCATCATTCCAGCAGCCTAAACCTAGGCCTGGACCGTACTTGGCTAAAGTTATTAGCCATCAACTTTCTACATACATGGGTCAATTAGAAGTTGAAATTTTAAGACCAGTTGGCAGCTCGGGTGGCGAAACGACTCTACATACTGTAAGTTATATGAGTCCCTTCTTTGGACAAACTAGTGTATCGCATATTGGCACCGATCCTGACGACTATAATAATACACAAAAAAGTTATGGTATGTGGATGATACCCCCAGATTACGGATCTACTGTAGTTGTATTTTTTATTGACGGAGATCCTAAACGTGGATATTGGATGGGGTGTGTACCTGATGAAAATATGAATTTTATGATGCCTGGAATTGCAGCCACTGAGCAAGTAGTTGAAGGGGGCGGACGAATTCCAGTAGCAGAGTATAATAAGAAAAGAAATTTAGCACAAACAGATAGCACACAATTTAAAAAACCTCGACATCCAATTGCAGATGTATTAGAACAACAGGGGCTATTAAAAGATGATACACGAGGAATTACTACCAGTAGTGCTCGTAGAGAAACACCTAGTATGGTATTTGGAATTAGCTCCCCAGGCCCAATAGATAAACGAGCAGGTGCAAAAACAGGTAAGATTGGCAAAAAAGAATATCCGATCAATAATGCACCTGTTAGTAGATTAGGCGGAACAACATTTGTAATGGACGACGGTGATGATAAGTTTTTACGTAAACTTCCTGCTCACCAAGGCCCTCCTGAATATGTAGCTGTTGAACAAGGTGAAACTGGCGGTGATCCTACATTACCTCACAACGAATTATTTAGAATTCGTACACGAACTGGTCATCAAATATTATTACATAATACAGAAGATCTGATTTATATTGGTAATGCAAGGGGAACTACTTGGATAGAGTTAACCAGTTTAGGTAAAATTGACATTTATGCTAAGGATAGTGTTAGCATACACACAGAGAATGATTTAAATGTTACTGCTGACCGGGATATTAATTTTACGGCTAAACGTAATATTAATTTAAATGCTAAAAATATTTTTGCAGAAAGTTCTGATAACGTTGAAATTAAAATTGGTAAGAATGGGAAAATTACTGCCGGACTTAATATGAATCTTAAAGCATCCGGCGGCAACGTTAATATCCAATCAAGTATTGATACTAATATTAAAGCTGATGGAAAAATTATACAAAATGCCGCAGGATATTATTTTATACCTGGCGCAGGCGGGGTAAGCCCAGTGTCGTCAGTGGCTGATGTAGCTGATAGTGCTCCAAAAGCAAATAGAATACCGTTAGTTGAACCATGGGCTGGTCACGAACATTTAGATCCTGGGTTTTCTCTTGCAGATTCTACAGAAGCGTCTGCAAGTCCATCACAAAGAGAACCAAGCATGTTTAAAAAGTATACTACATCAACTGATACTTTTAGAAAAATTAAAGGCGGACAATAATTATGAGTTCAAACGCAAATCTATACACTAAGGTAACTTTACCTGCGGTAAAAACTACTGATTCTATTGAATCAAAGATGTACAATGGCTTTAGTTCTGTAAGCACATCTACAGAAAATTTTAAATTATACGACATTGAATTGGTCAAACAAGATATACTAAATCATTTTTATGTTCGTCAAGGCGAACGACTAATGCAACCGTCGTTTGGTACTATTATATGGGATATGTTGTTTGAGCCGTTAACTGAACAATTAAAAAGTCTAATTTTACAAAATGTAAATGATATTCTTAATTCTGAACCAAGAGTAAGAACAACTCAAGTTATTGTATCTACTTACGAAAGCGGTATTCAAATTGAATGCCAATTAACTTACTTGCCCTATAACATTAGTCAAGCATTACAACTACGGTTTGATCAGGCTAACGGTCTACTTACACGATAAACTACCCATATAATTTTATTCAATAAATACTAATAATAGGACATACTATGAGCGCAATTGATAGACAAAACAGGTTATTAGTAGCAGAAGATTGGCAAAAAATATATCGATCTTTTCGCAATGCAGACTTTCAAAGTTACGATTTTGAAAATCTACGCCGTACAATGATTGAATATATTCGTACAAACTACCCTGAAGATTTTAATGATTATGTTGAGTCTAGTGAATACCTTGCCCTAATCGACCTTATTGCGTTCTTGGGCCAAAGCATAGCTTTCCGCGTTGACTTAAATGCCCGTGAAAATTTCTTAGAGCTAGCAGAGCGTCGTGAAAGTATACTAAGACTGGCTCGATTAATTAGTTATAATGCTAAGAGAAATACTTCTGCCCAAGGTTTATTGAAATTTTCAACTGTACAAACTACACAGAATGTTTTAGATAGCAATGGTAGAAATTTATCAGGACAGGCAATTACATGGAACGATCCTTCAAACCCTAATTGGCATGATCAGTTTATCAAAGTATTGAATTCAGCAATGCCAGGTACACAACAATTTGGCAATCCTTCAGACAAGGCAACAATCTACGGGATTCCAACAGAGCAATATAGATTTAATACAGCTAATTCTGATGTACCTGTATTTGGATTTAGTAAGTCAGTTGCTGGCCGAAGTATGAATTTTGAAATTACTAGTACAAGTTTTTCAGGGCAAAGGTTCATATATGAGGAACCACCAAAAATAGGAAATAGATTAGCCTGTATATATAGAGATGACGGCCGCGGCGCAGGCAGTCCAGGTTCAGGATTTTTTCTAAATTTTACACAAGGAACACTTAATCAAGGAACTTTCACAATTACACAACCTAGTACTAGTGAATCAGTCGACATAGACAGTCAAAATATTAACGATACTGATGTATGGTTATACAAATTAGATCAAAATAATCTTGAATCAACATACTGGACTAAAGTATCAAGCACAGAAGGCAATAATATAATTTATAATAGTCTTAATAAAAATATTAGAGACATCTATGGAGT
>Ga0114959_10001617_pt1 | contig 19339 bp, 21 predicted proteins | sample C_130625_EF_Meta_FD_87317 | JGI IMG/M metagenome (GOLD analysis project Ga0114959, IMG submission 87317) | Freshwater microbial communities from Lake Croche, Canada to study carbon cycling - C_130625_EF_MetaG | ecosystem: Environmental > Aquatic > Freshwater > Lake | place: Lake Croche, Canada... | reverse complement strand
TTCATATGATTATTTATCAATTAGTAAATAATAACTACTATTATCTGATTGACTATAATTTACAACTTTCGCAGTCCGAATCGTCCTCATATATTGTTATTGGAGTAGAATTAACAATATTATTACTTTGTGTAGTTAGAATATGCTTAGAACCTGTCTTATCCAACAACGAGTAGTAAAGAGTCTTCAAACCCCATTTGTATGCTAGCATTAAATTCTTAGCAATCAGTGTACCTGGCACTTTGCCATCTTTAAAATGTTTAGGACTGTAGAATGTATTTGTACTAATGCTTTGATCAATATACACTGCAAGAACTGCAGATGTCTTCAAATAGTTAACACAATCCTTTTGTTCCCACATGAGTTGATAACGATTCTTTAGACGTTTGTACTCTGGCACGACCTGTACGAAAGATCCGGCTTTTGATTCTTTAACACTGATAAGTTCCATGGGCATTTCAATACCATTGGTACTGTTAAGAACAACACTGCTTGATTCAACCGGTGCCACGGCCATCAAGGTAGCATTACGAATGCCGTACTTGATCATACGAGTACGCAATGGTTCCCAATCTAGGCTAGGTGTAAAGTCAGTTAGTTCGTTAACACCCGCTGCACGACGTTCCCAAGGAAATACACCCTTACCATAGTAAGTGTACTGGCTACGCCCGCATGGCCCACGCTCTTGGGCAAGCTCAACACTTGTTTCAGTTAGGTAGAATGCTTGATGTTCCATCCAACGTTTGACTTCTGCTAATGCATCAGCTTCACCGTATTTAAAACTCTTACGTGCATGCCAGTAGGCTAAGTTAGTAATGCCCACACCTAGTGGCTCAAAATCTGTATTAGCTAACTTGCTTTGTATGCTTAGGAAATCCTGATAGCTTAATAAGTTGCTTAGGCTACGAACTAATACACGACATGCCTTGCGCATTTCTTGCGGGTTACGGAATGCTCCCCAATTTATGCTGCCAAGAGTGCAAAGAGCAATTCGCCCCTCATGATCTTCAATTCGTTGGAAAGGACGGGTGGGTAAAAGTATCTCTTGGCATAGGTTTGATTGATATATGGGATCAATAGTTGTATCAAACGGACCTTGTGCGATGACGTTGTCGATGTTGACAAGGTATATGCGCCCAGTATCAGTCCTTTCTTTAAGGATTCCATTTTTGAATATCTCATCTGCTGATACGATTTTCTTTTTAATTGTCGGATGCTTCTCATAGTTTAGATATAGTTGTTCAAATTCTTCCGTGCTGCGATAGTAGGCCTCGTATAGGTCCGGAACATCGTGCGGATCAAACAGGCTCATTGTTTCACCACGCTTGTAACGATTCCAAAACATTCTATTGACCACTACTGAATAATCCATTTGACGAACACGGGTTTCTTCAGTACCTTGATTGTTCTTTAATACAATCAAATCTTCAAACTGATAATGCCAGATGGGAAAAGTTACTGTACATGATGCATTACGAATCCCACCTTGACTGCATGATCTCAAATCTGCGAACCATTTCTTCAAGAAAGGTATCATTCCAGTATGCTTGATCTCACCGTTGCGAATTGGGGCACCTAACGGTCTGATTCTGCCAATTTCCAGGCCAATTCCGGCACGTTTTGAGGCATATTTGGCCATCATTTCGCCGCTAGCAAAGATACTATCCAGAGTGTCATCACTGCTGATCAATACACAAGAGCTAAATTGCTTAGTGGTTGTTCCAAGTCCAGCCAAAACTGGTGTAGCCAATGTAAAATGTCCTGCGCTTGCACATTCATAATAATCCTTTACCCATTTTAATCTAGTTTCTTTTGGTTCATTATGGAACGCAGTGGCGGCGGCAATAGCATAACGCACTTGTGGAGTTTCAAAAATTTGTCCAGTAGCACGATTCTGTACCAGATACTTTTCTGATAACTGTGCAATAGCAGCATAGGTATATTCTTCGTCTTTGTCGTGATCAATGAATAGGTCAATAATATTCCATTCTGCTTCTGTATACCAATCTAGCAATTCACTAGTATACATACCTAGCTCGACATTCTTTTTAACAATCTCGTATAATGCTGGAGGTGTATATTGTCCGTATACTTCTTTGCGTAGCATACTGACTTTTTGTCGACCTGCAACCTGCTGATAGTTGATGTTATTAATTTCTGGATTTTCAGTTTCGTCAATCAAATCCACCATAGCCTTAAGCAGCAGTTCGTCGATTGTTTTTGTGGTCATACCGTCGTGGATTTCAATTTGGGCTTTGATTTCAATCATACTAGGGCTAACGCCGTCTATGCCCTTGCATGAATATGCCACCTGTCTCTGTATCTTCTCAATATCGATGGGGACACGATTCCCATTACGTTTTACCACTGTAATCATTATTCTAACCTTTTTATTATTCTAGATGATATTTACCTAGGACTCGAAACTTCTATTAGGTTTTCAAGTTTAAATCCGTCATTTATTTCCAATGCAGGGATTGGACCATTATCGTTGTAGTTTATCACCCAAGAATCATCGACGTATATTAGATTATACTCTCTAGTTCTATTAGAGTCAACGAGGGTTTTAAGTTCTATCTTTGAATTCTTATATTTGTTTGTCAATTTTAAAGTCCATCCTATCATTAAGGCTTTGGTAAAATCGTCGTACTTGTTATTTTCGATTATTTCCCAAGGTGTTGGCCAACTTTTTTGATAGTATGGATCTATATTTTTGTTAAGTGGAACAAACGGAGCGCGATGCCAAAAATCCCAAACATCTTGCAAAGGATCAGTTGACTCGTCTAGTTCTCGTCTATGTGTTATCCACTCTGTTAGTCTTTCGTCTACAGGTTGATTAAACATATGTTAAAGCATTAATAAAGTTTGGTATTCAAAAGTGGCATTTGCGCTGCCAGTAAATTTTAATTGGATTTCGTAAAATGTATTTACAGGATTGGAAATAACATTCCATGCAGTTGTTCCTTCTCCAGTGGTGTATGTGTAGTCGTCAGTCACGTTACCATTTTGAAGATGTACAGTGAGCGTCCCCATTCTATCAACTCCCGCAGTATATTCAAACAAGTTATATTTGATAACTAATCTCTGTGTATATCCCGTCGTAGGTAATCTTAAAACAGGAGTAAATACTTCGTTAGTTAATCCAATACTCTTAACTTCGCCGTTATCTATAGCCGCTCGGCCTTCAATCAACGGAAAATAAGGTTGTACTGATTGAATGTTTTGCATTTGATATTCTTGTCTATCAAACCAATCATTTTTACTAATATTACCGTCGGTTAAGAATGTAACAACAGCAGTGCCGGTAGTATTTCCTCTTATACCATATTCCCCGCAGTTGTAGAATTTGTTATTCATACTAACATGATTAGTTTCAAGACCAGACCCACTCTCACCGCTATATATTGCCTGTTGTTCAGTATTTTCAAATCTGTTGTTTACTATCCTTGCAAATCTAGGACCGACATCTGCCGATGCATCTTTAATATCGTTAAAAGATATACCCCTAACTGAATTCTTAAATTTAGAATTTTGAATTACGGGGCTTGGAATGTCGTAGTTTGATTTAATACAGTGATATAGTCCGTCAAATTCGCAGTTATCGATTAGTATATTTTCAGACGATGCCTGCATGGAACCATATCCTCTAATATCAATACCGCTATATCCTGTTGTTGCGGCATCGCCAGTAGCATGTGCTCCTGCAATTTTAACATCTCTAAGTATAGCATTTTCAGAACAATCTAAACTTATAAGACTCTGCGCATTATCTTTAGCTACAGTGGGATCATATTGAATTGTCATCCCTTGAAGATGTAGATAATTAGGCTGGGTAACACCTGATCCAATTCCAATTTCAAAAGTGACTCTTGCAGAGCCAATTGCATTACTGGGATCAGAATCAATAGTTTGGAAAGCGTGACTAGCATTGGATATTAAATTAATAATAGTTTTACCAACGCCTTCTCCAATTATAGTAGTATATCTAGGAACAAATATAGCGGTGTCGATGTTATATACGCCTGCTGGTAATATTAAAATTTTAGCGGAATATTTTCCGTAGTCACTAATTGTTTTTAGAGGGTCAAGGAATAGGTTATCGACTGCTACTTGTATCAAGGCTGATGCAACTTCTGCACCACCGTGCCCCACTACACCAAAATCTTTAATGCTAACAATGTCGTCTGCTTTGATTCTTATAGGTCGTTCAACTGCTTGTCCACCATACGTTCCTGCAGTAATGGCAGGCACAGTATCACTACGATAGGAGTAATTAGCGTCCATCGTAGTGAATAAGTTATGTACATCGTTTTCGGTTAGAATCCTAACATTAGCATCTCTTGCACCACCATCTTCTCTGCGTAGACCAATATATAAATGTTCAGTGTCGGCAGCCCATGCAAATTCACCACCTGCAAGGGTAGGTACACCTGTTTGATTCTCTTGTCCTCTTCGAACTTGTATTCGTGATATTGAAACAACTGCCATAATATATTCCTTCTATGGAATATTTATGCGTTTATGAATCACTTATTCAGAGCGTAGTATTCTTCCACTTTAGCAAGCCACATGTCTTGATATTTGTTAAAGTTTTCCGGAAGTAGATCAAATTGTTGATATTGCAGATCTCTACTACACATAAAAATAACCCCACGTTTGATATTGGTACCGTAGACTTCATTATGTGCAGTAGCATATGCTGCTAGTTGTAGGTAGTAATCTTCTACCCATTCTGCTTTTTTGGGTTTGTTTGTTTGCTTGTGATCGCAAATTGCAGGTTGATTATCATATACGCCCACTAAATCAGTAGTACCTGAAAATAATCCCGGACAATACAAGCTCTGCTCCATTGCCCATACTTCGTTCATTTTACTTAGGCCGTTTTCAATAATAACATCTGCCATTTTGTTAGCTTGTACGTGTACAGGGTTATTACCAGGCTGACGTTGTTCACCAATTAAGAAACGTTCCAAGTTGGCATGCATGGCCGTCCCCACTCCGGCCGCCTCTGTAGTAATTTGCTGTGCCTTTTCGTGACCAATTCTGTTGCGCCATTCGTTCAGCGCGGTCATATCTTTAGTAGCACTTAGAATAGTTGTGACACTGGGAAGACGTTCACCATCTGGAGTTAGATAAACTCGTTTCCTAGTTACAGGATCATTAACTTGTTTACAGTTTTTATATTGGTATCGTTCAATGAACGGAGGAGGGGTGTAGATATTCATAACGTTAATTATAACACTATGAATATGCTAGGTCAAATATCTGGTTTTAATTTTTTTGCGTTTCTGGATGCCATTGCATCTAGTGCTGGACTTGAGCCGGCCTGCGCTGCTTGATCTTGATTTGGATTTGTTGCATTAGTTTTAAGTAATACAGAGCCGTCATCTAAAATATCTGCAATAACATCACCTGCTGGATCTACTGCATTTTTAAGTGCGATTAATCCATCTGGTGTGCTTATGCCTAACCCATAGGGTTTTAGTATATTCATCACTACAGGAAATGGCAAAGTCGACGGTTGATCTGATTTGTTTGCCTGTCCTTGAAGAACAGCTAGAACATCTCTAGCTGATCCAAGGTCTACTTCAAATAATCTCATTACTTAGATAGTGATTTCATGATGTTGTGTGATTCAGCTAGCTTTTGAGCAAACTGGCTTTCACGCATCTCACGTCCGGTTGTGCCCATACCTGCTGCCGCATCACTTGCACCAAACTCGTCACCAGCCGGATTCATTTCATCAGGAGCAGCCATCTCTGGTGGCATTTCACCACCAATATCACCGCCCATGCTTGGTTCCATACCCATAGCTGCATCAGGAACTGCTTCACCTGCCAGTGCTGCAACTGCACCACTTACTGCTTCACGTTGCTGTGTTAGTGTTTCAAGTGTGGCGCTCAGTGCTGGTCCAACTGTCTGCTTGAATGCCTCTGCTTCGGCAGCACCAAAGTCTGCTTTAATAGCATCGGCCAATTCAATCATGGTCTTAGTTTGATATTGACCGACACGTTGCATCCAGCTGGTAAAGTCGTTAACCATATCGCCGGCACTGGTAATAGCTTTGGCTTTACCTTCTTCGTCTTCACTTAATAGATATCCAATGCTTTCGTTAACAAAACGAACATTGTGTTTGAAGTTCATGATTGATTCTTTCATGCTTGACTTTTTATCTTTTTTACCTGCACGTAAAGCGGCGAAGTCGCTCTTTTCTAATTTACCATTGTGATTAACATCAAGTTTGGTTTGTTTACCTTTCAATGCTTCCATAGTACTCATGCACTTTTTGCAATTGCAACTTTTAGGATGCTTCATTCCTTCTTTAACTTCATCACCTGTACCATCATCACGGTCGGCGCCATGATTGCTACTGTGACGAGTAACATTGCCCTTCCATGCTGGTAATTTGATATCGTTGGCTTTAGATGCTTTCTTCTCTGCAGAAGTTTTAGAAGCTTTTGATGCCTTAGCTGGCTCGTCTTGAGTCTTTCCGTCCCACTTGTTACCGTAGCCTTTAGCACCAGCTTTGTGAACTGTTCCGCTAGCAGTCTTAGTAGCAGTACCACCACTGGATGTTTTCTTTGATTGACCAGTTTTTAATTCTGGAGCATCAGCCGGACGCTTGTGTGCAGTGAATGCATTATCTTCTGCAACTTTCTTATCTTTAACGGCTTTCTTCATTGGCTCTGTCTTGTTGCCATCTTTGTCCATGTCTAGAAAGTCTGGTTTAGATTTTTTAGCGTACTTAGGAGCCTTGACTCCTTTTTTGGCTTCGCTTAGTTCAAGCATTTTATCTCTTAAGTTTTTAATATTTTCGCCTAGCATTTCTTTAATCCTTGTATTAAGCAAGTCCAACATGGCCTTGTCTTTTTGATATGTCTCATTTGTTAGCAAGTCGTTAACACCTGCACTTCCTTCTTGTTGGAATACACGAGTGCGTAACTTATTACGCATATCTTCTAGTTGTTCTCTAGAATAGTTTTCTAATTTAACATTAACACCAAACATTTTGTTCATGTTTTCGTTAAGTTTAGCACTGGTTACTTGAGTGTTAAAGTCACTTGTTTTCATAGTCGTTCCAAAAAGATTGTTAATATTATTTAGTTAAATTGCATAAGTTTGTTAAAACTTCGCATAACTGTTTTCATATATTGTTCTTTTTTTTGTCTAGAAATTTTTGATTTAGTAAACATGACATCTGCTCTATCTAGCAAGTTAGATTGAATATTTTTTTCAGCTAACTTGGTATGCAGTTCTTCATCAAACAATGCATAGCCATATGCGGTATCAGCGTTGACTATTTCATCTTCTACATATTTTCCCAAAGCTAGTCTATTTGCTACCACTGCTGCGGTCTGTGGCAAATTGATTCTATCTATAATGACTTCTTTTTCAAAGTCCATTATACAATAAAATCCATCTTTCTTACGTTTAATTGAGTAATTGCCTACTTTGATAATGCCGTCTTTACCTTTGATAGGTACTACTATGCCCTGTTGTAGTAGTTTTGATTTGGCATCTTTGCTTAATTGTTCTATTTTTGAATAGACATCATTTGATAACTGTTTCATCTAGCTGCTTTATTAAAGTTCTGTTATCTTTACTTATCGAGTAAAGTCCCTTGCGTACAAGGTTTTGAGCAAGCCATTGATCGTGCTCGTCTAAACTAGTAATAGTCACACTATTTTTATGTCTGCGTATAAATGATTGTTCTTCGTTGGTTAGAACAATATGCATCCCTGACAGCAGCTGGCCTATTTTCATACAGTCGATTGTTGCATTTGCTGCTGCATCTGCTGTTGTTTTTGTTTCAGTCCTACAATCTGTGCTGCAATCTTATCAAGATCAGACATTGTATCTTTCATACCTTGTTGCATAGCAGGTTGTCCCATAGGTTTTCCTGTAGATGATTGGTTGCCCAATGTAGGAGCAGGAGTTGTGTTTGGCTGTTGTCCAGGCTGTGCTGGAGGTTGAGGTGGAACTGTCGGTTGTTGTCCAGGCTGTGTTGGAGTTGTAGATTTCGGTAACCCGTCTGGGCTAACCTGTCCTGTAGTAGACCCTATAGGAGTTACAGCTTCTAACAGTTCTTGTATTTTCATTACTTGATTAAGGTTGTTAATTTGTCAGCATGGGCAGTTACCCATCCAAGTGTGGCTATTGCCCCAGCAGATAGATAAACCCATTTTTGTTTGAACTGTTCGAGTTCTTTAATTTTCTTACCTAAATCTTCATGTTGTTTAACACTATCAGCACTCATTTCTTTTAATTGTGCTGCTAGTAAGTCGCGAGTATTATCTAAACAATCATGCATGTCTTTAACATCTGATTTAAGATTGTCAATCTTTTCTTCAATGTTATCTACTTTTGTTTCTAATATACTAACACGCTCAGGCACCGTTGCAAGTGCAATTCTTGATCCAGCCATTTAAGGTCTCCTTTAGAGTTTACAAATAATACGTTGCCTAAATGTTGCCTTTAATTGCCTTGATGATGGTATTCTTAGAAAGACTATCTGTTAGATCAAAAATAGCCTTCTCAATATTTATCGTTTCAGTTAGTTTTTTGATAATCGGAACTTCGTGTACATCGTTAACTAATTCTTTTATTTCATCAACTCCATTTGAATAGACACCTGCTCTGTCTGGGTTAAATCTAAAAGTCCATACTGCATGTTTACCTTTAAATTTTGATCCAAATCCCAAATCTTTAATATCTATTACTTCCTTGTCAGGCGAGAACTCGTATGATATATTTGATCTAATTTCTACACATTGTTTTAATGTGGTAAAATTTCTGTGTTGATCGTGCGCTAGTGCCGATCCTTGATTGGGTCTTGATACCTTTGTTTCAGTAATATCTATTAAAGTTTTAATTTCGATTGTTTGCATAATATACCTATATAATGTATTTATAGTCAAAAGAAAAGGGAGTCAAAACTCCCTTTCTCTATCTTAATTAGATATTAAGCGAATGTGAATGTACCGTCACTGTTTAAAACAGTAGATGTAGTAATAGTATAATTACCAGCTGCGCCACCAACTGTAGCGACTAGTGCATCTTTCAATGCTCCCATTACGCCAGATGTAGTTGCGCCACCGCCTGTATTGAATGTCGGTTGATCAACCATTACAGTGATGTAGTCGTCGTCTGATGCAATAGCAGATGCCCAGGTAACGCTACCTAATGATTGAAATGCCTTCATTGCAAGTGAATAACCACCTTCGGTGATTGCACCTGTTGTGGCGTTAACTGTGTCTGCTGTGAAAACGTTTGCTCTGTATGCTCTGACAAACATTGGTGTATAACCAAAGAATGCGCCTGCGGCTACTTGGCCGTGTACTTTTAATGCTCTTGTTGCCATTTTAAAATCTCCTAATCTTTTGTTTAAGTTTCCCTATGAAACTTGTTATAGTTTTATTTATCTTATTTGGAAAAAAATTACTCAAATGGCCTACTAATCGTCGTTTTTGACATCACCTTCTATAATCTTAAGATGGCGAGCAGTTTCTTTATTATCTCTTAGTTTACGTATACTGCGAGTAAATTTATTAGGATCACTAGCTTTAATACTGTTAATAAGTCTACGTTCTAATTCATACGCATCTTCGGGAGAGAAATTTTCTTTAATTAACGTTAATAAATTAATAGCACTGTCAATTACATGGGTGGCTCTACTCTCAATAATGGCTTCGGTATTCTTTTTTTCCGAAATAGAATTAAGTTCTTCTAATATGCTGCGAGTGGCTCTTTTCAAGATAGTATCCTTGTTGTGGTATTTAGTAAATTATAGCAGATCGCTTTGGGAAAACACAATCTTGTAAAATTGCTGCGGCCGCAGCATAATATATAAATACTTTACTCAGTAGTAACCATGAGAGACTTCTGAGAATATTTTACATACAAAGGAAAATAAAATATGTTAAACCAATTAGCTGAATACTTCCACAAGTTGTTTCAGAGTTTTGAAAAACCACAAACTTACGGATCTGCACTAGAGGAATATATCGTTAGAAATGCACCACAAAATTCATGTGATGTAGATCGCCTTACTCGTCAATTTGATTTACAACAATCAGGGCGCGGCTGGTAATCATGAAAGTTATACTAAAATCAATTTATAACTTTTTAGAAGACGTTGGTCGTGTTCGTGCTGCTACATATTTTGCACAGCGCGGAGATCATGCCGGTGCTCAACGAGTTATGATGGAAGACTTTAAGGGGTGGATATAATGCTCTACTGGTGGCCGGTCTCTAACGAAGAATGGGAACAGTTAAATTACCCCGAGCGTTTTAAAACAAAGTGTTCGTAACAGTTGCAATATAAATATCGATGCAGTATACTTTACTACTAGACACATACACAAGGAAACAAATATGTTCACTCCAGACTTCTATATACATTTAATTCAATCAACTAAACGAGGCCTAACAGATAAGATCATTACAGATCCTGTACTTAATAAGGCAGCACACAGTTTCATTACTGCTCAGACACAATTTGCTATAATGCTAGCAAACAATTTTGCTGAGATTGCCAAATACTCTACAGATACTATTACTAACAAATGGTTTCCTAAGAAAGAAGTAGCCCGGGCCGAGGCTACAACGAGCGATACTGCTCCTGCCCAAGACATACACACACAAGGAGAATAATATGTCAACAACACCAAAACTACCAGAAGTTAAATTTAACAAAAATGGTTATGAGATCCGTACGGATATCTTGGCAATGGCCAAAGACCTAGTACAACAAGATTTTCAGATCAAATTTGCAGGATGGCAAATGACTGCCATTAAAGACGAAAAGACTGGTCAAATTGTTACTACAGTTGGTATGCCGGAAGTTCCAGGACTTGATAAAGTGTTAGAAACAGCAGAACGAATGTATGGATTTGTTAATGCTGGTAGCACTACATCGAAGAAATAATATATATAATTATAATATAGGACGTAGTCCAAAAGCCCCGGCATTAGAATCGGGGCTTTTTTACGACTGATTAGATAGGACGGCTACGCAAGAATTCAGGATAGCGTTTATTAAAGTGACGCATAACAACTCCAGCTATCTCATGTGCTTGATTTTCTTCTGGACTACCAGTAGCACCACTTTCATCATTGAGTTCATTCCTAATGTCCTGACGATAATGTACCAGCTCATGTGCTACTGTTCTAAGAATATCTACAGGGTGACGATTAAGTATTGCCACGTGTAGAGTTTTCTCGCCGTTAACATACATGCCAAAACTGGGCTGACTGCCTGTATGTATCTCAGGTTCAAAGTCCATCTTGGGAAGACTGTTAATCTCTAATATTTCCATGGCCAAGGGTAGGAACTTTTTGAACATGTCAACAAATGTTTCTCGAGATTCCTTACCTTCAAATAATAGATCTTGAATTTTCATGCGCCACTCCAAGTTGCATACAGGCCAGAATTAAGTTCACCACTGCCATATATCTTAGATAAGGATGTCTTAACGTGGGCTTCTAATTCTTGTCCGGTTGTGCTAGGTTGAACATCAAACGCAAAAAATGTTTCTCCATTTTCTGCCCGGCCAATATGTTCGCCGCCCAGTTGCCCCATGACTATATCAATATTACGAGAATTTAGATCATAAGTTTCTAAACCAACATACCCCTTCATGTCAACGCCGGGTATACTGGCAAGGCTGACCCAATTTTTACGACCACCAGGTGTTTGCATACTGCCCGCAACCAGCGGCAATTTCATGATAGTTAACACAATGCCATACAATGCTTTGGCAATTCCTCGACCGCGATAGTCTTCATCAACAGTAATAGTATCAACTCTTACTGCGTTAGGTAATGGGAAATGGCTTGTCCTTGTGTCCGCTGGTGTAGTTAAAAGTTTGCCAATTAATTGTCCAGGAGTGTTTAATGCTCTTTTATTGGCATACTCCCAATATTGAACTCTTTCGTTATATGACCCGTCTGACTCTCGCGGCTTTTTAACTGGTGGTTGTGTCGCTTTGATATAGTCTGGTCCTTTTGGATCCCATATTTGTATATCAGTGCCATACTGCCCAGGCCCTATAGTATACAAAAATCCACTGCCGCCTGGCAACTCTTTTGTAACATCAGATTTAAACTGAGTGGGCACATATAGTGACTTTTTTCCACCGGTATATTCAGCAGATGGAAGTTTTTCAATTGCCTCTTGAGTTTCAGCTAATAGTTCAGTTATTCGCATTGTGTATTTAGTGGGAGTTACTTTATCTCCCGTCAAGTACGCCTGACAGTTCAATTGCGCGGACGCCTGTAACGAGCAAGCTCGTTTCCGTGACGACAACGGATCCTAAGGTGGATTCTATACTGGACTATATGGATTACGAAATCTATCGTATCCATTGTCCTCCGGATATACCGGGTATTCGTTATACATTATTGACACCAACTTTGTTTAGCATCGCCGTAGTACTCGCGGGCAAATCCATTAGTGATCAGTTGGGTACGTAGGCTTTGACCATTTAAAATAATATCACCCAATACTCGTCCACCGAACTTATCCCATCCATACAATATTACTTGTCTGTGTTGACTGGCTTGAACAAGATTCTTAGTAAAAACGCTAGCAGCTTCTCCCCGTTGTTTTTCACTATCGCATTGACCGCGGAAACTTTTTTCAGGAGTATCTACCCCGTAGATGCGTACTGCAAGTTCTGGTTTAAGAGGCGCTGGTAGAAAAGGTGCGGCAATCACCACTGTGTCGCCATCAGTTACTCTTAGAATTTGTGCATCATATGTCATGCCTGTAGGTGTCTTTTGTGCAAATGCTAACAAGGGAATTGCTAACAACAATAATAGAAATTTTTTCATAATAGTTATCCTTTAACTACTATTATTTATATTATCTACGTACAAAATGGTAATCGCCATCTGGCCCATTGTTACTAAACAGCCCCAAACAATCATAACCTATAGTATTCATGTATGCAATAACATCATCACGTAGCGGAGCACCTTTATTATATTCAACTATTTGCAACTCTAAAATAATGTGTTTGGCAGTTTTTAATGTTTCTTCTGCACCTTTGAGAATATCTAATTCTGCTCCCTGTACATCCATTTTAATTAAATCAGGTGCCGAGAACTTTTTTAAACGTGCTACTGCATCAAGAGTAGTAGTTGTTAATTTACGACGATGTGATTCATTAAAATACTTAGGTGCTTCTGGATTGACTTCTTCGTTTTCTCGATAGTAGCTATTGCCCCCGGGGTGATAATCATTCTGATAAAACTCAACTTCTTTTCCACTTTCATCACTTAGCAGACCTATGTGATAACAAAGACCTCGTTCTTTATATAAGAATTCGCTACTGTCCATTGCTTCAAATACAACATATTCAGCATCGGGCCATATACGCTGAGCCTCATTAGTCCAATGTAACACACAGGCTCCTACATCGTAAATGACCTTAGGTTCAAATCCTGATGCTTTTAATTTAGTTAAGTAATCAACATGATCTTTGGGAATTAGACGTTGACTACCTAGCTCTCTTAGACGAGCACTGATATCAATTTCTGGAGTTGTGTCTATTACATGTATAGTAGTATCTACATTAAATGTAAAACTACCGGTGTGTCGACACAATATGCTAGGATCGGCCCAAATTTTGAATCCTTTATTACGTGCCTGTTCACAGAAATAAACATCTTCAGATATTGTTTCATTATGACTGATAGCACTATGATATTTAAATTGAGGATATCCTATTGCTTGCATTACTTCTGCTTTAACTAGTACACATCCAAATCCGCAACCTGCTACTTCGACTAATGATCGACCTTTTAATTTTCCATAGGGCATTTGAGCAACTCCCCCTTGCAGAGTATGTTCATAAATTTCAAGTATGTGTTGTCCGGGTATCCTTTGTATATATAAACCACTGACAATATCTTTATCATGTGCTAGTAATTTGATTAATGTATCTGGAGAAAATGCAATATCACTGTCTACTGAAAACAAATAATCATATCCCCTAACAACCCAATCTGCTATTAAATTACGCACCTGGTCAACATTGTATCCATAAAAATATTGAAAATCAGTTTCATATCCATCGGGTACTATGAGATCATAGATGCTTTTAAAAGTATCAGGTTCAATATTACGTGCTGTAGGAATTGCTATTAGGATTTTTTTTTTGGGTTGATTCATTTTTTTAATAATCTCTTGTGCATTTTGATTTTGTTCTTCAGCGTTGACTTTATAATCATTCAACGGACTTGCATCGTTGTAATTATATACAATATCTTGTAAGCACTTTACCTTATTAGGATCTGCCGCTTCTATCAATGCGTAGAATACGCTGCCATCACCGCCGGCTCGATACCAATTACCATCAGAATCTTTAAACTCACTATCATCTACATTATTCAATAATGATTTCTTAAATGTTCGCAGATGCGTATAGGGTAAGATCCAATTAAAGTGATGACTTCTATATGACTTATTTTGTTTAACAATATTAGGATATGGTTGACTTATCAATGGGATATTATCAACCATACTCCAGCATGATCCATACGTAAATTCTGTTGTGCCGTCATATGTAGAATTGTAATAAGATAAAACTGTATTATCATTAATCAAACTATCATCACCATCTAATAGCATAACAATAGTATCGTCGCCGACTAAAGACCTAATGTTTTGTATTTGGTTCCTAACTGCACCTAAATTTTCATTATTTGCAATAACTGTAAAGTTTTTACGTATATTGTCGGGTAATTTTGATAATGTTTCTAGAATAACATTTATTGTATTATCAGTACTAGCGTCATCAATCAAGTAATGGTGATAATTATCGTAATCTTGTATTGCTACGCTGGTTATGCAACGTTCAATATATTCTGCACAATTATAAAAAGGGCTGAAGATTTCTATACGTTGTTCATTACCTAATTTGTAATCTTCTAATTCAATAGTATTATGAAATTTACGATTCCATACCTTATGTACTCTCCGATTAATCTTTGATACTGCTCTATACTCATCTCTAGATAAATATTTTCCTAATTTTTTAACTATTAACTGTTTCCATTGTAATGCAACAGTATCCCACCCTGCAATGTCCTTAACTATATTGCAATAATATTGTTTTTGTTGATGCAGGTATCTATTATGGTATGCCTGCACCGTTAGTTCTACAAACTTATCGACTTGTTGTTCAGAATTAATATCCGGAAACAGACCATTGGGCTCAATAGCATAATCGATATGGTAACAGGCACCCTCTAGGGCAATTTCTTCTAGTGCTCCAAATCTACAGGTAATTATGGGAGTATTATATAATAAACTTTCCAAGGATGAAATACCAAATGTTTCCGGAAATGCCGCAGGATAGATCATGTAGCTGGCATTAGATAATATATCAGCTATTTCTTTCTGTGATATAACACCTGTGTATTCTATTCCTAGATCGACGTTTCTAGGATCTACACTCATTGCTCGCCAATCTTTTTCTTGTGCGTCTGGTTCAGAATTTTGACTGAATCTGTAGTATCCACCTATAATTTTTAATCTAGCATTGGGTAGTTTTGCCTTTACTCGTGGCCAGATTAAATTAACTAAGGGAATCATACCTTTAGTAACACTGGCATTGTATACAAACAAGTTGGGATCTTTAGATCTGATATCTACTTCTGTTTTATAATTACGTGCGCCATTTCGTGTAATGAATAATTTATTCTTCAGCACTTCAAAGTTACGCCTCTTTCCGTGATGACAGTTGGCAACGTATGTTAGATGAAAATCACTAAGTGTAAATACGTCAGTGATGCGATTTGATAAGGCAAGTTCCTCAATTAGATTGTCGCCTAGACAAAAAGTATCATGCATCCAAAGTATACGCATCTTGGCTTTAGATAAAATCCTATCATATAAATTCATGCCCTGGAATGGCATTGCTCTACCATCGCCTAGTCTGGGATAGTCATTGGGATCAGTAAATGGTATTACTGTTCTTGAGCTTATTACGATCTCAAACTCGTGGTCTAATGCTAGATCTTGAAGTGGTCGATATTCAATTCCATTATAATTGCCTGCATGTGCGTGATCTATACCACAACTATTAAAAATAGTAACCGTAAAACCAATAGCAGTTAGTTCTCGGGCAATTAAAATAACTGCACTTTCACTGCCGCCTACTCCTTGGTTGTCTATAGTGGTATCATCGTAGGGTATACCAATAATGTCTATAATAGCAATTCTCATATACTATTAATTATACATTCTTTGTCTACAGTATTAAAGATTCTGAAATATATTAATAATATTCAACACCACTGGCCAACACAGTGTAGGCATTGGTACCAGTGGCCACAAGAGTCACGCTGATCACATCTGTTCTATTGGCAGTGACTGTGGCGGTGCTACCACCCAACCAACGTATAGTTTGAGTAGTACCATTTACACTAACTGCATTGGCCACATAGGCAGTACCACCTTGTACCAATATCAACTTGCTAACATAGACATAATTAGCACTAGTGGGCACATTGCTAAATGCCGCTGTAAAATTGCTAGTCATGCCCGTAATATAAAATGTAGTGCCCGTATTGAAATTCAATGCAGCAGTAGCGCCGGGACTTGCCAATGGCACCATGACCTCTTGAGTCTGTTTCAGAGTTGTAGTTCCGCCGACTACTAAATTGCCGCCAATACCAACACCGCCCACAACTTGTAAAGCACCCGAATTAGTTGATGTTGATGAAACAGTACTAGTAATTGTAGCAGTATTACCAATATATACAGATCCGCCAATACCGACACCGCCCACAACTTGTAAAGCACCCGTGGCAGTTGAGGTAGCGTTAACTGCGCTAGTAATTGTGGCAGTATTACCGATATATACAGATCCGCCGATGCCTACCCCTCCACGAACTTGAAATGCACCTGTGGCAGTTGAGGTAGCGTTAACTGTGCTAGTAATTGTAGCAGTATTACCAATATATACAGATCCGCCAATACCGACACCGCCCACAACTTGTAAAGCACCCGTGGCGGTCGATGTTGATGTCACCGCGCTGTTTACAAGAATACCAGCTGCTGTGATAATACTATATGGGTTTGTAATAGTTACATTAGTACCAGCTACAGGTGCATTGATAAACACAGTACTATAGTTAGTAAACGTAACTGCGTTGCTGGCTGCTATAGTGTTGCCGCCAAAATTATTACTGTAGGCATTGGCTACGGTACCAACACTCGATGTATCAGTTAATGTAGCTGCTATTGACACATGTCTAATACCACTTGTAGTCCAAGCAGGAGCAGATATATTACCAGAAAATATCAAACTACCACTGGCCACATAGTGATTAGTAGCTGTTACATTACCGCCAATATATACAGATCCGCCGATGCCAACTCCGCCAACTACTTGTAGTGCGCCCGAAGTTGTACTAGTTGCATTAGTTGTATTTGTGACTGTAGTGATACCTACAATATTAGCATTGCCACCTATATATGTATTGCCGCCAACTCCTACCCCTCCACGAACTTGTAATGCACCTGTGTTAGTAGATGACGCATTAGTGGTATTTGTTACTGTAGTAATACCTGCAATATTAGTAGTTCCGCCAACATATAAATTGCCACCAATACCCACGCCACCGACAACTGTTAATGCACCTGTGGTAGTTGATGTCGAAACAACATTACTTGTAATGGAGGCCGTAGTGAATCTGCCAGATGCTGCTGTAGTAGCACCGATTGACATGTTGTTGATTGTGCCAGTGGTTGCTGTGCTGACCAATGTGATTTGATTAGCGGTAGCTGCAATTATGCCATCAATGCCAGTTAAACTTAACTGAGCATTTTTGCCGGTACTGGTGTTGCCAGTTGCTATATATATAGAACCGTTTGGTCTTGATATTTTAGATCCAATAAAAACAGCACCAACACAACCACTAGCCTGTCCACCTGTTATATTAACATCGCCGGCAGTTACTCCATTACCATATCCACCTGTTATATTAACATTACCAGAGGGAGTGTTAGGACCTTCATTACAATAATAGCCGGCGCCGCCTTCAATATTAACTGAATAACCAGACCCCGCTGTTATATTAGCACTACGTCCAGGGTTGAGATTAAGATTACCGGAATAACTACCTATTATTAGGTCATTACCACTATATATTGATCCGCCGCCAACATATAATTGGCCCAGCGTGCAAATGTTGCCATTAGCCACAAGGCGGCCACCAACATTTAAGTTGCCACTAATACCAACACCGCCATTAACAATTAATGCACCGGTGTTGGTACTATATGAGGTAGTACCACGGTCGCCAACAGTAACAACGGTAGAGCCAGGGCTATCTTGTAGCAGTATATTTCCGTTGTATCCCGATGGCGTTCCTGATCCACTGCGAATATAAACATTACCAGCCGAATACCCATAATTAGTGTTATCGGCGGCAGTGATATACACACTGCCCGAAATGGTGAATACGCAAGTGGCAGTGGCTACACCAGCAGTAACAAAAACATTGCCGCCTGCGCCAAAACCCTGACCGGCAGTAATATTAATGTTACCGCCATCGCCAGTGTATGCACCTGTTCCTGCGGTGATATTAATTGCTCCGCCGCTACCGGGCCCAGTAAACCCAGAGTAACCAGCATCACCTGCTTTTAGATTTATAGCTCCGCCAGCAGCAGTGCTATTACCGGCAAAACCAGCAGTGATATTAATAGCACCCGGAACATCATTAGTGGGTGTAAAACTAGTAGAGGTGCCAACATTGCCTGCGGTAATGTTAATTGTTCCGCCATTTCCGCTAAGACCTGTTGGACTACCGGCTGTTAAATTAATCGGAGTGCTGGTACCGGTATCAGCATATGAATTTATATTAAATGCTGTAACGTTTGCACTAGTGAATCCCCCACCAACATATAATGCGCCGCCTACGCCAACTCCCCCAGTAACTACTAATGCTCCAGTAGTTGTACTTGTTGAACTTGAAGTATTTGTAATATTAACAACTTGTGCTGTGGTACCTGTAAAACTTCCAACTGATCCAGTATATCCAACAGTACCTGTTGAACCAGTATAGCCAATAACACCTTGAGTACCAGTTGACCCAGTATAGCCAATTATACCCTGCGTACCAGTTGATCCAGTATAGCCAATAACACCCTGTGTACCGGTTGAACCAGTAAAACCTATGGCTCCCTGTGTACCAGTTGAACCAGTATATCCAATTATACCCTGCGTACCAGTTGATCCGGTATAGCCAATAACACCCTGTGTACCGGTTGATCCAGTATAGCCAATAACACCCTGTGTACCGGTTGAACCAGTAAAACCTATGG
>Ga0114959_10001613_pt1 | contig 19405 bp, 8 predicted proteins | sample C_130625_EF_Meta_FD_87317 | JGI IMG/M metagenome (GOLD analysis project Ga0114959, IMG submission 87317) | Freshwater microbial communities from Lake Croche, Canada to study carbon cycling - C_130625_EF_MetaG | ecosystem: Environmental > Aquatic > Freshwater > Lake | place: Lake Croche, Canada... | reverse complement strand
ATCCATTTGAACAAGGTCCTGACCAAAGATTGTATTTACACTATGGAGATCTAGCAGACAGTGTTTCATTAGTTAAATTACTGTACCAACTACAACCTGACGAAATATACAATTTAGCTGCACAAAGTCATGTACGAGTTAGTTTCGACATACCTGAATACACTGCTGATATAACTGGTGTAGGAGCAGGCAGAATACTCGAAGCTATAATTGAGTCTGGTATCGGTAAAAAAGTTCGCTTCTATCAAGCTTCCTCCTCTGAGATGTTTGGCAAAGTACAGGAGATTCCACAGAAAGAAAATACTCCCCTATACCCACGCTCACCCTATGGATGCGCTAAGGTCTTTGCACACTGGCTTACAATAAATTATAGAGAATCACATAACTTATTTGCATGTAGCGGTATACTATTTAACCACGAATCACCCCGACGTGGAGAAAACTTTGTGACCCGTAAAATCACAATTGCTGCTGCAAAAATTAAATTAGGCCTGCAAAGCGAGCTTATACTCGGAAATCTAGAATCACAGCGCGACTGGGGCTACGCTAAAGAGTACGTAGAAGGAATGTGGATGATGCTGCAACAAGAGAAACCAGATGATTATATTTTAGCTACAAATGAAACACATTCTATAAGAGAATTCTTAGATGCTTCCTTTCAAAGACTTGGTCTAGATTGGAAAAAGTATGTCAAATTTGATAGTCGTTTTTTAAGGCCATCTGAAGTTGATCTTTTGATAGGCGACTACTCGAAAGCTCAAAATCAACTGGGCTGGGAGCCAAAGACAAAAATGAAAGCACTCGCTGAGATAATGGTTGATGCAGATTATGCAATACTTAAAAGCAAGTAGCTAAGTATAAATAATATACTATTTATCAGTCTTTATTCGTTTATATATTGAGCCGCCAACACCGATTCCACTTAAAGGATCCTGGCCATAAGAATTAGTTAGCGAATAATATTTTTGAATCATTGAAATTATATATTCACCACTTTGTCCTTTAGCGCCAAATTTAGTAACTCCATATTCTTTTAAATCTCGTGTTATTAAAACAATATAATCTGGTAGGGCATTTTCTAGCTTAGTTGCAATAAATGACTCAGCTTTTTTATTAGTATAAAAAGCCTCTTCTGGAACAGGACTCTTTTTACGCGATAAATAGTTTATCATCACCCCTTCTGGTACTACTACTAGGGTTTTATCGTTTGGCAGTATCTCCAAATTTTGTGTAAAATATTTTACTGCTTCACCATCGCCCGATATCTCTTTCGGATAAGCATAAAACATATCTCTATTTTTACCAATCGAGAGTGTCTTAGCATCTAGCATAGCCTTGGACTGACTAACAATTGAGAAAAGTCCACATATTAAGAGTAAGCCAAGGCCTATTCTATAAAACGCCAACCCTGATTTATCTAACTTCAACTCTATTGGTAGCTCTTTTATTAAAACAGCTACAATAACTAATGCTACTACTGCTGCTTGTATAAAACCGTACTGATAAATCCTACCGTTTAATACCATTCGTGTAATAAGAGACAGGCCAAGTATACATAGTAGAGACTTTTCTAGAAGTTTTGCATTTGTAGTAGCCGAAACTGAAAATGTAAACGCTCGATAGAATATAAAGATACAATATAAGATTAATAGAACTAACAAGCACTGCCCTACATTTATCCAGACAATACCTTTGGTACTTATAGCAATTATGACAAGAGCTGTAAAGAACACAAGTATTACACGACTAACCATATCCTTAATCAAGCTAGTTAGAAAAGCTAAGCATAGTATTAAGCTTATCATAAGCAAAGCCCCTCCGCCTGCTTTCAAATGGCTAAGTAAATGTGCCTTGGGTTCATCCATGCCCGAAAAGCTATTAAGCAAATGAGCGGTTAATTCATCTTTCCATATAAATAGACTGTTTAACCAAGCATGGCAGGCTGCCAAACAGGCTTCTTTAAACGACAAGTAGCTGGAAAAATAAAAACAAAAAGATACTGTAGGTAAAATTAATCCAAATGAAACTAGCGCAACTTCTTTAAAATCAGGTAAACCACGGAATTTGTAGCCGTATGCTATTGCTACAATAAGAATAAATCCACTCGCGAGAATAAATTCTGGTTTTATAACTGCACTGAGACCTGCAACAAAACCGATCGAAAAAGCCCTTTTATAACTTTGATGATAACTCCAACTGGGTGTTATGTATAATAATAATAACACAATACCAAATCCGTGCGTTACTTGTTGAGAATAAGGAGTAATAAAATTATAATTACTAATAATTGTAAGCTGTGAAAAACTGAAAATGCTCACAAACACGAAGCTGCAACAAATAGCAGCCATTAAACCCCATGCCCTTTTAAATAAAATATAGATTAGAGTTAAAATACCTAAATATATTATAATATTAGCCCATGCCAAAACCATCACTCCCAATCCGAAAAATCTAAAAAGACCTGCATCTATGAATCGAGAAAGTGGGCCGTACAAATCATCAACATCTTTAAGCCACCTAGCACCCATAGACATTTGCCAAGGTATGTAAAGTTCCCTTCCATAGTCGATCTGTGGATCGCACCATTTACGCCATGATAATTTCAAAAACAAACAGACAAGTATAAAAATTGCAATTATGCCGACTAATTCAATTAACCTCCTATCTGGTTTTTTGTAAGTTAACTTGAATCTACCATCCAGCACTTCGAGTGAAAACATTGCTGTTTAAATTAAAATATCAACGCCATATTACGTAATATAATCCTAATTTGTACTAGGAGTGGCATGCAATAAATCTGTAATTCGTTTAAGATTATACAAATAATTCGTATTTTTAGGATCAAGACTTACACATCTTCGAAAAGCATCGTAGGCTAAAGCTCGCTTACCTTGAGCTTGTAGCGCCAAGCCTAAATTATTTATTGCATCAGCATACTTAGGATCAAGGCTTATGGCTTTTTCATACTCCCGAATACCATCATCTATTAATTTTGATGCTACAAGGACAACACCATAATTACTATGCGCTTCAGCGTAATTGGGATTCAACTTTAACGCAAACTGGTAGTGCATCATAGCCTCTGGATTTCGGCCAAGTTTAAAATAAACAGCTGCTAAATTATTTTCGGCGCCTATATTATTCGCATTCAATTTCAATGTATTAAGGTAGGGGACCTCGGCATCTTTATAATTTCCAGTGTTAGCATAAACATTTCCTAAATTAAACCATACATCGGAATTGTTTGGGTCCAATTGTAAAGAATTCTGGAACTGAACTACTGCTTCTTGCTTCCTATTAGCTGAAATATATGCTGCACCAAGACCTGCATGATATCGAGCTGAATTAATATTTAATCGAACTGCCCTTTCTTGCAAATCAATACCTTCTTTAATATTACCTAGTTTTACGAGTAAACTACCATAATTTGAGAAAGCGTCAGCAAAAGTTGTGTCAAATTTAATTGCATTTTGATAACAGGATATTGCTTCACCATTTTTAGCTAATGCTGCATATGCATTACCTAAATTATTCCAAACTTCTACATAGTTCGGTCTCAATTTAATGCTGTTGATATAGTGCGTTATTGCTTCATCGAGACGTCCTATTTCAACTAGAGCAATTGCTAGATTATTTTCATTTTCCGGAGATGTAGGTCTAAGTTTAACCGCTTCATATCCATGAAGAATAGCTTCCTGAGGTCTTCCAAGCCTTATTAAAGTACTACACATATTGCTCTGTGCATCAGGGTATCTTGGCCTAATATCAAGAGCTTTCTTAAACAGTAATTGCGCTTCCAATATCTTACCTTGGGCCAATACTATAGCGCCCAAATTATTGTGAGCCATCCAGCAATTAGGATTTCTCTCGATTGTAACACGATATAATGATTCTCCACTCTTGTACATTTGACATTGATTCCAAGATAAAACGCCAATTAATCCGAGCATTACACCGCCTATGGCAGAGCCTATACCCTTATTTTCTAATGATAGTTTATCGACTAATGAAGTTAATAGCGCAGCCAACGGAACAATAACGCCGAGACTTGCTAGGTACTGAAAATGATCGGCAACATAAGAAAACATAAATGGATATACGTTAGCAAAACCTAATACAGGAAATAATGTTCCTGAGAAAAATAAAGCACCTGCTAGTGGGCCTCTATAAAAAGTTCCTGTATGCTTGTTACTATCAACTTGGCGTGAGTACATATAAAAAGCACTAATTACTACTATGAAGCCTAGTGTGTATATGTAATCAAAAGGGTTACTCGCACTGATTGTCCAATGCTCATATATAAAAATTAAATTCGTAGGCCAAATTAATTTAGAGAAATAAAACCAAATAGCATGTCCAGCTAGAAGGCAGCGAGTTAATGGATTTAAAACAACAGCACTCTGATAATCAGCTCCTTGAGCTCCTATCAGGACTCTTTCTACCCATGCGGTAAAATAACCTCCAGCACCACCAAGAATTAACCAAGGTATAAGGAGCAATACGTCTGATCTAAAAGAGAGTCTGCCTCTTTTCCACCAAAACACAACAAGTAGAGCGGCGGGAAGTGTAGCTGTAACTGTCTTAGACAATAATGCACAAAAAAATATCGATGTTGCAATAATATATAATTTTGAAACACGTTCTTTATCAAACTTGAGATACATCAGTGCAGCCGATAAGTAAAAAAGTGCAGAGATAGTGTTTTTTTGCTCTGTAATCCAAGCAACGGACTCTACATGAACAGGATGTAGTGCAAATATAAATCCAGCCACCCAAGCACCTCGTATGCCTAATTCCTTAACAATAGCTACGACCAAAAATGCTACTAACGTATGTAATACAATGTTTGTTACATGATAATACTGCGCAGCATCTCCCCAAAATAACTGCTCAAACCAAAAGAAACTGTGAACTAAAGGATAATATTGCTGAGTGGCTCCAAGTTTTGTCCAAATTGCCCATAAACCATCTAGAGTCCGCAACCCTGCCCTAGTAACATGTGCATCATCATCCCAAATGAAACCACCACCAATGGCCTGCCAGTGTGAAAAAAGCGTAGCAACAAATAGTAACAATCCTTTCCATAGCGTTTGTACTTCTAAAGTTACAATCCATGAATTATCTAGAGACTCCTGTTTACTGAGATTGTTTGAAGTAGTTAAAACCATTTTATAAAATAATTTGATAAACTGATTGATACATATTTTGATTAGTAAATGTAAATATTGTTCCTTTTACAGAAATTTTAATCAACAATTAAATTGTTGGACTAGAATGTTTTATAAATCAACTAAACGATGCCATATCATTAGCTTACAGAAGAATCTAAAAACCCTCTAAACGCTCAACAATGAATTTAGGCCTTTGCCTTACCTCATCATAAATGCGTCCAATATACTCTCCAAGTATACCAACACTAATTAACTGAACGCCACCCAAGAAAAGCAAAAGTACCACGATCGTAGGATTACCTAGAGGGAAATTGGCACCTGCTAATTTCATTACCCCATAAGTTATGGCTAGAACGAAAGAGCACCCAGCCACTAAAAAGCCAAATTGCGTGCTTAACGTTAAGGCATAGCTAGAAAAACCAAATATTCCGTTAAAACCTATACGAATAGAACCTAGAAAACGATTATAGTTAGTCTCACCGGCTAAACGTGCAGGACGTTGAAAAGGTATCAAACATTGCTTGAATCCAACTAAAGCAACCATACCTCTCAGGAAACCATGACCTTCTTTAAGTTCTAAAACATAATCAACTACCCTACGCGACATTAAGCGAAAATCTCCTGTGTTAGGTGGTATTTTAATATCTCCAATTTTCGCGATCACACCATAACCTACTTTGGCAATAAGCTTTTTAAGCCAAGGCTCGCCTGCACGTGAAATTCTTTGAGGTATAACAACATCATACCCATTCTCCCATTTTGCAATCATTGGAGAAATTAGTTCAATAGGATCCTGCATATCAACATCCATGACTATGACAAAATCCCCTTTAGAATATGACAAACCTCCAAGTGTAGCCATTGGTTGACCGAACCTTCTAGAAAATTTAACAAGCTTAACGCGATGATCTTTCAATCGTTCTGCGATTATCAACTCTTCAGTCTTATCTGGCGATGGATCCAAAGCGAAGATCAGCTCATAATCATCGGAAATCTTTTCCATCGATTCTTTGAGCTTGGAGACAAATTGAATTATGTTTGCCTCCTCTTTATATACTGGGACTACAAAGCTTGCCTGCATAATTGTACTATAATAGAACCAAAGATCCCTTGAAGGATCAAGTCTTTACTGTATATTGGGAATTATGAATACAAAAGAGAAGCCAAGTAGTTCAATCGTACTATACAATAATTGGTTTGGCTATATATTCATATTCGTATGTAATATGTTTACATCAAGTATATATGCACAAAATACGAGTGCTTATACGTTCACAACTGTGGGGAGTGCATCAGTTAACGGTAATGGTTATGCAGACGGTACTGCCTTAAATGCTATATTTAGCAACCCAACTGGAATTGCAGTAGACGCAAACGGAAATATTTATATAGCTGATAGTGGAAACAACGTAATAAGGGAATTATCCGTAAATAAAACTGTAACAACAATTGCAGGACAAGTGGGTGTATTTGGATCAAAAGACGGAAACGGATTAAATGCACAATTCGGGCAATTAACTGGACTTACTATTGATAGTACAGGCAATTTATATGTACTAGATTCATACTATAATACTGTAAGAAAAATAATAAATAATAATGGTATTTGGCAGGTAACAACCCTTGTTTCTTCAAGTGCAGGACTTAATAATCCAACAGGAATTGCTACAGATACCTTAGGTAACCTATGGGTAGCAGATAGCGGTAATTATGTTATACGAAAAATAACATCAAACGGTAACTTAACTACATTCGCTGGAACACTGGGAATTGTTGGTGGTGCCGACGGATCAGCTTCAAAAGCCAGTTTTGCATTTCCTGTTGGCGTGGCTCTTGATTCTTCAAACAATATATATGTTACCGACTATTCTGCGAGCACATTACGAAAGATATCCTCAAACGGTACTGTAACAACAATGGGTGGTTTTATTGGCTCGCCTGGCTACTTAGATGGTCCATTGAATAGCAACGCTTCTCAATTTAATCATCCATCAGCAATCGTTGTAGATAACTCAGGCAATATATATATTTCTGACGGTGATAAAGGGTCTCTTATTAGGACTATATCTACAGGAGGGGTCGTATCAACTATCGGAGGGAGCACGTCCCAAGGATCAAACGATGGAACAGGCATAGTCTCAAGTTTTTCAAATATAAGTGGCTTAGCAATAGATAAAGCAGGAGTTTTATTTATATCCAATACAGGGTCATCTACAATTCGGAAAGGAACTCCACCATTATTAAATACGGCCCCAAAGATTTCTAATTTTTCAGGTGATGCTTTAGGAATTGTAGGGTATCCAACTTCACTTCAAGTATCAGTCACAGGAACAACACCGATAACTTTTAATTGGTACTATAACGGCAGATTAATAACAAATGGAAATGTTACTTCAACTGCGCTATCAAGCAATTTGAATCTACCTAAAATTGAATTAAGTCAGATTGGACAGTACTACGTAACTGCAACAAATACATACGGAACAGCAACTTCATCTTTAGCAAATATTCTTTTACCAGCTACCATCACCACTCAACCCCTATCAGCCGCAGTAATGATTAACTCTTCTGTGAGTTTTAATGTCGCTGCAACTGGCAGTAACTTATCATACCAATGGAACTTTAATAACATACCGATACCTGGCGCAAATTCCCAAAGTTATAGCATCACAAATGCATCCATATCCAATCTAGGATCATATACAGTCACTGTTTCAAACACTGTTAGTACAACTACAAGTCAATCTGCTATACTAAGTTTCACAGCTCCAGTCATAATAAACCAACCATCGTCAATTTCTGCAATATTAGGAGCGAATGCATCGTTTTTAGTTGCAGCCACAGGAGCATCATTAACATATCAGTGGAATTTAAATGGCTTAGCAATTTCTGGAGCTAACTCAGCCGCATATACAATTAATTCGGTTTCTACTGCAAATTTAGGAATCTATACCTGTAGAATAACTAATACCTATGGCTCCGTCACAAGTACACCAGTCACTTTAACTTTAAGCTCAGCTATACCCATCATACTTATCCAACCTAAACCACTTACATTAAGCATAGGTTCAGTTGCAACATTTTCAGTGACTGCAAATAATAATGGGACCGTACAATATCAGTGGCAAAAAAATGGCATAAACATAATAAACGCGAATTCTTCAACATATACTATACAGAATACATTAATATCGGATGTAGGAATTTACTCGGTCTTAGTCTCAAATTCAGCTGGCTCGACTATTTCAAGTTATATACCATTAAATATTACAGCAAATGGATTGCCTTTGATTACAGAAAGTCCGAACTCACAAACAATTACATCTGGATCGAGCGTAGTCTTCAGAACTACAGCCACTACAGCTACAGCTGTAGCTTACCAATGGTACTTAAACGGCATACCTATAGTTGGTGCAAGTTCCTCTACGTTATTAATACAAAGTGCTAATTTATCAAACGTCGGTACATACAATTGTTTAGTAATAAACAGTGCAGGAACATCAGTTAGTGGCTCCGCAAACCTCAATATACAAGTATCAGCAAATCCTGGCAGGCTAGTAAATTTATCAGTCTTAACCATGGATGGACCAGGTTCACAAATGCTCACACTAGGTTTTGTAAATGGTGGAGCTGGTACTTTAGGGAATGAGCCACTACTTATACGAGCATCAGGACCGGCACTCACTACCTTTGGAATTGATAACGTTTTAGCTGATCCAACACTGAAGGTATTTCAGGGTAATACCATCGTAGTAGATAATGACAACTGGGGTTCAACTAAGGGAAATATCGTAGCTATAAGTGCAGCAAATTCGTCAACGGGTGCATTTCCAATAACGCCAACAACAAGTCTCGATGCAGCTGTAGTTCAAACTCTGCCAGGTGTCTCGGGTGGTTATACTGTGCAAGTCGCAGGTAATGGTACAGGATTAGGAATGGCTTTAGCTGAAATCTATGATAACACGACTAACTACACTGTTGCATCACCAAGATTGATTAATCTTTCCTGCATGCAACGAGTAGCAGCTAATGGAATGCTTACAGCTGGATTCGCGATTAGTGGAGATACAGCAAAGACAATATTAATCAGAGCTTCAGGACCTACCCTAGGCTCATATGGCATTCAAGGAACTATGCCAGACCCACAAATAAATGTTTTCTCTGGTTCTACATTATTAGCCCATAATTCGGAATGGGCTGGGGATACTTGTATTACAGTTAGCAACAATTTAACAGGTGCATTTCAGTTCTCAAATAAATCAAGTAAGGATTCAGCAGTTATACTAACACTTGGTGCTGGATCTTATACAGTACAATCAACAAGCGTTTCTGGAACAGCAGGCGTTACGATGATTGAGGTATACGAAGTCCTTTAATCTATTAATAGAGCATTTAACAACACATATTTTGGTATATATTGTAAAATCATACATAAAATATAGCATGATATAAGATATAAGTATAAATGAAAATAAATAAACCATTTAGAGTACTACATAAAAATAAAGATTTAATTGTACAATTATCACTTAGAGAAATTAGGATGCGGTATCGCGGAAGTAAACTTGGGCAGCTTTGGGTGTTAATAAATCCAGCACTTATGCTTTCATTATACTTATTTATTTTTGGATTAGTATTCCAAGGTCGTTTCGGAGTTATTGAAAAAGAGAATTATTTTGATTTTGCGTTAGAATTGTTCGTTAGTTTAACAATGTTCAACATAATTTCTGAGACAATTAATACCTCACCCACTTTGATACTTGCGCAACCAAACTTTGTTAAAAAAATTGTCTTCCCTCTGGATATATTATCAATTTTAAAACTCATCTCATGTCTATACTTTTCATTATATAATATAATATTAATATTAATATTAATACCTTTTAGTCATTGCCATTTATCGTACTACAGCCTTGAGCTACCTCTACTAATAATACCTATAATATTTATTTCTTTAGGAATATCCTGGGGATTATCAGCGCTTGGTGTATTTTTTCGTGACTTAAATCATATAACTACATTTGTTTCTACTGCATTAATGTATGGTAGCGCAATTGTTTACTCACCTCAAAAACTGCCTGTTGCAATATATAATATATTAAAATACAATCCTATACTATTGATTATAGATCAAATTAGGTATATTTTATTATGGAGTAAAGGAGTAAGTATATCAAACTTCTTGCAAGACTACACATATTCTATACTGATATTACTAATCGGAAGACTAATATTCCAAAGACTGAGATATCACTTTGCAGATATTATATAGTGTTAACATTAATTGTATAAGGAAGTCTTACCAGACCATGAACAATTTCATTTTGAGAATAATCTACTTCAATTATTGATGTATTAAGTATTCTATACATAGTACTCTTACCATTATAATCACATCCGCAACCCACATCTAATGTATACTGGCTAGGAATTAAATTTAAATTAAATTTTATAGATATTAAATATGATGTGTTTGATTCAAGAATAGTGATTATTTTTGCGGATGTTCGTAAACCAGCAGCAAAAATTACCTGTCCTAGTCTATCTCGCATTTCTATACCCGCACTAGCATTAAAAACTCGTTCAGTTGATATAATTGATATATCTATATGACATACATCACCATGTTTAAATGCATTAGATGTACGCTTTTCTGAATCTAGAATCCATATTTTTTTTATAGTTAATGGACTTTCACCTAAGATTTTGCACTTAGATATGTCTATATGATTTTGCGTTGGCTCATTTTGTCGTAGATGTGAATTATTTTCCAAAGAACAAGATTCTCTAGAATTTGAAGCGCCTACAGAAGTGAGATATAGCCTAACACAATCTTCTGCAGTACCCGAAAACATAACATTACCTTTATCTAGCCAAATTGCTTTTTTACATATATTCAAAACAAAAGAAGTATCATGCGTTACAACCAATAATGATACGCCATTATTCAATAATTGCTTCAATTTTAAATTACATTTTTGTTGAAACGTAATATCTCCCACACTCAAAGCTTCGTCGATAACTAGTAAATCCGGATTTACTGCCACAGCTACACTAAATGCGACACGCATTAACATGCCAGTTGAATATGTACGAACTGGGGAGTTAATATAGTCACCAATATCAGCAAAATCAATTATACTACTAATTTTAGTTTCCATTTCTATTTTAGTAATTCCTAGAATACTACCAGCTAGATAAATATTCTCAATTCCTGTGAAATCTGGATTGAATCCCGACCCTAATTCTAAAAGTGCAGTTACTCGACCGTTTACAGATACACTGCCTGATGTAGGCTTCAATGTACCAGCAATTATTTGCAAAACTGTACTTTTACCTGCTCCATTTTTACCAATAATACCAAAAGCCTCACCTTTTTTTATATCAAAACTGATATTTTTAACAACGAAAGTTGCTATATTATTTTTTAGTAATTTTGGCTTAATACCAAGAATTATATTTAATATAGCATATGCATTATAAGTCTGAGAGTAAGATTTACTTATATTATTAACTCTAATTAGTTCCATTTAAATTTAATTGGTCTATAAAATTTTAATTATGAGGCGAACACGATAATACATACACAGTTTATAAGAATAATATTTGTATAAGTTAAATTTAATTCGTTGTCGAGAGGACTCATGTAATCATGTGATTAGTGTGATCTCTTTGGGTTATAGAAGTACTTGTTGTAATCAAAACGCTGACTCAGCTTAATCTCATATTATAAAAGTGCATCGTCAGTCTTATGTATGTTGCAAAAGGATTTAATTGCTGCGTTATCATAACAGTTTCCTTTGCGACTCATTTAGCTATCATTCTATTTAAATCTAATTGATTTCGTTAAATCCAGACTCATGTTCTTAATCCAACGATCTGAGTGTTGGATGAGTCTAGCCTGCGGTCTGCGACGAACTATTGCCATTTTAAGAGCACTAAGAGGTAAACATGTACTATATGCATACATTGACCAATCTACTAGCTTAAGGCTATACCGTTCTAATGCCCCTTCAAGATTCAACCAGCCCTTATGAGTAGGTATATATTTTATATCGCTTACTCAGACTTTATTCGGACCATCTGGTAGAGGCATATCACGTAAAAGATAAGATGCTTTAGGTTGATCATAAATACTATCTATAATGCGGAATCGGTAACGGCGTTTAGTACTCCCAACTATTACAACTTCTCTCATTAACCTAGATACCCTGTTATATCCCAAGCGTGTCCCACAATCTAGTAAATCTCTAACTAAACTTGGAGTTCCATAAGTTGAACAGCTCCTATCGTGGACTTAAGTAATCTCGAGAAGAAGTATTTCTATCAGATGCCTTACTTAGAGATGTAACCTTTATACAATTATAGTTGCCACTGCGTGATATACCAAGTGTTTGACATTAAAATATTTTGTTATGATCAGAACCCTACTTATTTATTAGGGCATACCGCTAAGTAGTGTTTGATATAGTATTATCGTTATTTTTAGTATTAAAAGTTACTCAGTAACTCGAGTAGGTTGTTTTTTTTATTATATCTAATTAAATTGCGGTTGTCTAAAAAAATTACGCCTTCTATGCTATCAAAAAAAAAGGAGCGACCTTAAAGTCGCTCCTTTGGCGTAACTTAGATCAACTAAATATTATGGATTAGGAGGTGTATATGTACCTGTTGCAACGTTTGTAGCAGTTCCATTTATAACAGGTATGATAGATCCGTTTGCAAAATCAGCATATGTGCTCAAAGCTGATAAGTTAACAAATCCTGGTGCTGATATTACTAATGATCCCGTAATTACAATTTCACTAAATGGTTTAGATATATCAACATTACCTCCAGCAGATAAATTAAGATTAGTAAATCCGCTAGATCCAGCACCTGATGTAGATATATTACCTGTAGCAGTAAAGTATCCATAAGTGCTGATTGAACCAGGTAGAAGTACTAAGTTACCAAGAACTTTCACAGTATTACTTAATGTGGAAGTAGTTATTAAGCCACCGAATGCATTGTTAGAACCTGTGAAACTTATAGCAGCAGACTTTAGTGTTGCGATAGCACCAACAGTTACTCCAGATGAACCTGATTGATCAGTTAACAATGCTCCGGAAGTCCTGTTAGTTACAGTTAAATTACCAGCAACATTAGTACCATTGAGCAATGTAGTAGTATAATTACTATCAACAATAGTAGCATTTGATTTAGCAGCTAATAGAATTGTACCGGTTGAACCAGATAGCATATTACCAGCTGCTGTAAGTGTAATGTTGTTGGCTGATAATGCACTATTACCACTTATTGTCATACCGGAGTTACTTGTAGCAGTTATAATATCGCCCGCGTAGCTGTTAGCAGTGAAGTTATTCGCTGATACAGTGTTGTAAGCTGAAGTAGCTGTTTCAGTAATAGAAACATTACCAGTATACCCTGCACTAACAGTTAAAGCACCGAAGTTATTTCCCAGATTAGTTAAGGAAATACCCTTACTACCAGTTGATGTAAAGTTAGCATTACCCCATGAGTATATAGTAGTACCAGTACCTTGTGCAATATTACCAGTCGTACCAAAGCCAGCTGATACAGTAAGTTGTGAATCAGTAGAAACTGGTGTAGTACTAGATGGATTAATTACAACATTACCCAAATAAATGTCATTATTAGTTACTAGTACTGAATTACCTGACGCGCTAATACCTATCAAGTTCTTAGAACTAGAATTTATGTTATTAGTTTGATTCAACACTACACCCATATTACCAGTAGGTGCTGACGTGAATGATATAGGAGAGTTGGAACCCTGAATAGTAATCAAACCAGTTTGAGTAATGTTACCTGTTTGGCTTGCAATGTAATTCGATCCTGAAGCTGATGAGTTTAAGCTACTAGCGGCTAGAATTATATTATTGTTTTCAGTAATCGATACACTACCATTGGAAGTAAAAGCTGTAGTTCCAAGAGAATTGTAAGAATTTAGAAGTGATGTAACACTTATAGTTTTACCAACAAACGAAACAGACTTAGCGTTAAGAGTCATTCCAGTTGTACCTGTATCAGTAATACCGCCTGCAGGAGTTACACCCGTAGTCTGTGCATTACCTGAACAGAATGTTACAGCACCATTACCAAGAAGCGATATACCGTTTCCTATAGTTAATGTACCCTGCGCAGGTGTAACACTATTAACATTTCCTGTAAAATTTATAGCACCAGTCTCACCTGACGTAGATGTTACATTTGATACTGTAGGTACACTTCCGTATTTAATTGTAGAAGTACCAGTTGCATTACCTAGATTAATAACTACGGCACCTTGGTTACCAGTACCATCAAATGATGCACTTACACTACCTGTATTAGTAGTTAGTGAACCTGAACCAAGTGTAGCATTTGTTGAAGTATATGTTAATATGCCAGAATTTGTATAACCAATAACGTTAGAAACAGAACCACCAGTACCTGTATATGTCATATTACCGGTACCAAAATTTGAATAATTAACATTGTTCATCGCTTGACCAGTAGCATTAATGGTTAGTGATGAACCAGTATTTTGATTAACAGTGACATTATTACCACCAACAATCGTTAATGTACCAGTTAAGTTAGAAGGATTTAAGGATCCGATTGTTATACTACCAGGTACAGTAGTCGTTGTTGTTACAGTATTACCATTTATAATAACAGAACTAGAGGTAACTGTAGAGGAGTTTAAATACTCATTGGTAGCCGAAATTGTTCCTGATGTATTTATTATGCCTGTAGCCGTAACGTTTAGTGTAGTAACATTTGTAGCACCTAAGTTAGCAATACCATTTTCGTAAATAGTAGCTGTAGATTTTGGTGCAGATGTTGAATTCGCGGTACTAACTACAATTTGTCCAAAATTTGCATTACCACCTGCAGTACCGAGAGTTACTGGTCCTCCATTTGTTGTAACAGAAACACCACCAAATAGATTGATTCCAGAAGATACTGTATTAACAAATCCAGTATTACCATTGTTACCCGCATTAACCGTATTAATTGTAGTTAGACCAGTTACAGTAATAGTGTCGTTTGCTAATGTTCCGAAATTAACATTACCTGATGAATTTAGAACTAAATTACCTGTGACATTAGTGCCAGTTCCAAAATTTGTCGTTGAAGAAGCTGTATTTATTGTTACACCGTTAGCTCCCGATGAAACAATCAAATTAGGTATTAAATTAGGACCAACTAAACTAACAGATGGTGCGGAAACGGTTAAAGTACCGTTACTATTTGAATTATTTGAATTTAGAGTACCAGCAGTTAATGATATTGTATTTCCTGCTGTAATGGTAATAGAGGAACCGTTCAGAGTTGTAGCAAAACCATTATTGCCAGCTGAGCTACCTGTACCAGATATATTTACATTACCAGTGGTAGCACATAATGTAACTGCTGGAAATAAAAGCGTTCCAGCATTACTTGTAGTCATATTATTTGTTGACGTAAAATAAACATTACCTGTGGATGAAATTAAGGTAAGTGTTTTCGATGGTCCTTGATTCATCGAAATGTATGTTGTGTTTAGGTCATTACCAGCTGTTATACTAATGACAGATGATGTATTTGATGTACTATCAATATTAGATGTAACTAATCCGGCACCTGCGGATAATGTTATACTTTGAGCTACTATAGGATTAGCAATTTGTAGGTTACCAGTACTTGTTAGGGTAACACTTTGCTGTGATGCTGTATTTGAATAAGCCCAATTTTGCCCATTATTCATCGTTACATTGTTTACATATAAATCAGTTAAAGCAGTAACTTTAATGTTATCAGCTGCAGTACCAAATGAGTTGTTAGATGTTATATAAACAGCATTCCTTGTGATTATATTGGGTGTTATAGAAATGCTAGTCATAGTTATAGCTCCATTATTTGTTGTTAAATATAATGGTCCACCAAATGAATTTAATACACCGCTTGTTGTAATATTACCTAACTGTACTGCGTTACCTGTTACATTCAGACCAGTATTAGCACTTACGCCTACGTTCAAACTGTTATAGGCTGTAAATTGTATATTACCATTGTTAGTTGTATATGTATCAACAAAAGAAGCAGAACCTAATACACCAGATTTTGAAGTATTATTTGTTACGTTTGTTAAGGTTAAACCGTAAGATTGTAAAGCTGAACTGCTAGGATTATCACCTGCTGTTAATATGAAATTTCCGTTCTGTGTTACAACATTCTGTAAAAGAATAGTTCCATTGTTTGTAGTTAAAGTAGTATTCGCAGCCAGAGGAGAATTAATATTAACCGTAGTTAAAGTGATACTACCACTTAGTGTATTAGCTGTAATAGCACCATTCATAGTTACACTAGCTAATTTTATTGGTGAAACAGCACCAACAGTATCGACGGCACTGTTTAAAGATCTCACAATTAATGTACCGTTACCAGCGTAACCATTTTGGTTTATGTTAAGATTAGTTAATGTTACTCCATTGTAGCCTTGAACAATCTGTTGACCAGTAGCATTTATTGTTGATGCGATAGATGTTGATCCAATATTTACTGCACCTGAAAAAGAATTTACGGTTACTTGACCTAAAGAATTCAATGTAGTTATAGCAAGATCACCAGTAGCGTTTACAGTTAAAGCGCCTGAAGAAGTAATTGATGAAATTGTTCGTTGATTACCAGAAATTGCAGGATTTGCTAAACTGACAGTAACAGTAGAACCGTTAACGTTCGTTAAACCCTTTATATCACCATAAATCTGAATATTTCCAGGTGTTGATGTATTGTAGCCCGCATTTATGTTAGAATTTAATCCACTATTTAGCGTATAGTTAATGCCAGCATTTGAATAATTAGCTGTAATATTTCCACCATTTGTAGTTAAAGACAAGGAACCTGTAACTGCCACGTTAGCAGTAGCTGTAATGTTAGCTGTAGTTGCCGATGTTAGAGCAGGACCAGAATTAGATGTTGAAATCGTAGCATTGCCTTGTGCAACAACAGGACCATTGAGTAAAACACTACCACCATTTGTTGCAATCGTAAGATTGCCACCCTGTAAGGGTCCGCCTGTGGTTGCATAACCCTGTGTTAAGGTAATTCCGCCAGTACCCGTATTAAATGTTGAACCAGCATTATTCGAAATAACAGTTAAATTCGAAGCGTTTAAGTTATCTATAGTTATGCCACCTACAGTACCGAGATTACCTGCGACTACACTCGAATAACTTCCATTGTTGAGTGTTATAGCTGAAGAAGTTCCAGAAGTTGATGCACCTGAGGAATATGTAATACTTCCACCAGTTGAGTTACTTGCAAGCTGAACTTGACCACTGCCTGGAGCGGTTGCTATACTTGATCCTGATTGAATATAGATCATACCTGATACAGCATTAACTGGCTGTGCAACACCTGCAAATACTCCCAAAGTACCTGTTGAGTAGAAATAAGAATTAGCACCTGCGTCGGTAATAGTCGAAGCGTAAAATCCATTCACATTAATAATCGAAGATCCACCTACTACTATGCCAGCTGGATTTAAGAAGAAAACATTACCGTTCGAATTAATTCTACCGCCTAAGATTGTCGGACCGCCAGTGATGTTATTAAGTACGCCGCCATTAGCTGGTACTGTAAACGTTATTGTGTCATTTGATCCTAACATTCCACCCAATCCAGTACCGTCGGAAAAATTCGCCCATGTAAGAGCTGTATTAGTTGTTGACGTTGTAATCAACATTGACTCTGGCAGTCCTGTTGAGTTCAAGTTTGTTACAACAGGTGCACCACCAGTTAATGAGCCTGCACTTACTTGTAAGTTACCAGCCACAGTCGGAAGTGTAGCGTATGCTGATTGCGGTAACCCTACTAAAAGGGATACTGCAGCAAGTGCTGTTGATATCAGCTTATTCTGCCATGACGTACTTGATGTCTTTTTTGTCTTCATTTTCTGGATATAAGGGTACTTGGTTGATCTATAAAATTACGTGTTTTGCCAATATGTTATTAAAAAAAGACTGAATTCTCCTAATTGTGCAAGTACAAAATATTAAATTTCGTAACTTGCTGGAATCAGTATACATTTTATGTAAAAAAGTTTTTGCTAAATACTGGCATCTCAATTTCGATGATATAACATATCTTACGCAGTTATAAGTCTTTATACAATTACTTTACAAACTTTACATATTTAAATTTATAAATATAAACTACAATTTTGATTTTTCATCCTGTTTCTTGTTTCGAATTATTCATATAAATTATATAGCGTATTTGAAGTCCTGTCTAATTTTACAAGCGCTTCATAATCAAGTAATAAAATTCTAAATGCGATTTATAATATATTATTTCTTTTTAATTAGATAAATCATTAACTGTAAACATATTAGGCATACAATCTCAATTCGTTTTCTAATACGGGATCAAAGCAAGATCCTTTTGATTCCACGAAACCCATTTTGGAACATTGTAGAAGCAACTCTATCTAGATCATCTATCTCATATTTTAATTAATCAATTTTCAATTTCTATTTTTTATTTTCAACTTTTTCTAAACTCATTTTCATGATCCTAATTAAGATTTACTCTCTACTTAAAGCTATAAGTAATTAAGTGTATGAGTTTCATTTAAAGTTTCACCTATGTATAAAACACTTTTTTATTTTCATCTGACTGCCACTATAGCACTTTTAATTTGTGCTACAGCTTACAGCTCGGCATCAATGGTGAATACCAGTATAAATAAGATCAACATCTGCAAATTAGAACGTATTATAGTTTCCGACTCAGAGTATAAGGTTAACATTTTAACCTTTAGTAACAATACTGGTAAAATCTTAAATCTGGATGTCGCAGCTTTAAATGATAAACAATTTGTTGACCTTATGGGTAAGTACTGGGGACTAATAATAAATGAAAAACTACTTAATAAGTTAAAGCTGGATATAGGACATTATTTGCAAACAAAAGGTATAACTAAGTTTTATATTTCTTACCCCGGTCTGCATTCTTTAAGTAAGGACCTAAGAGTCGTTATAGTAATCAATGCAGACATCCTTAAAACGCTATATCTATCTACTCCTGATCGCGCAAATAAGCCCTACGCTTTAGGAGATCACCCTGGACAAATACTTATAGAATATCTCCCTAAATTTTTAATAGATAAAGCTTTTAGTAATTACGTCTCTGAATACTTTGAAAAGCCATTGACTGCTGAATATGTTAATAAACTTATCTAT
>Ga0114959_10001611_pt1 | contig 19415 bp, 15 predicted proteins | sample C_130625_EF_Meta_FD_87317 | JGI IMG/M metagenome (GOLD analysis project Ga0114959, IMG submission 87317) | Freshwater microbial communities from Lake Croche, Canada to study carbon cycling - C_130625_EF_MetaG | ecosystem: Environmental > Aquatic > Freshwater > Lake | place: Lake Croche, Canada... | reverse complement strand
GATGGATGGCATTGAGGCGACCATTGCAATACGTGAATGGGAAGAAATCAAAAAATTAAATCCCACCCCGATTGTTGCAGTGACAGCATTTGATTATGCTGAGGATATTAAGCGCTGTATGGATGCTGGCATGAATGACATCATGTACAAACCTGTTGATTTGAAAACTTTATCAAAGGTAGTTGATAAACATTTAAAGACCAAAATAATTGACACCGAGCTGTTGGCTCAATCAGCTGCAGCCACTGTTAAAAATGTATTAGAAAACCGTACTGAAGAGATATTTAGTGCGCAGTGGTTAACGACCTTTGTCTCGGACCATAAAAAACTCGCCAGCGTTCTCTTGCTCGGTTCAATGAATGATATGCCCAATTACTTAAAGTTATTACGTGAGGCGATTGAAACGCAGCAGTGGATTGAAGCAAAAGCGATTGTTCATGTTTTAAAAGGATTATTTCGACAAATTGGAGCAGTCCGTTTAGCTACCATTTTTAGCGAATTAGATGGACAGCTTAAAAATGGTGGGACCTTAGAATCTGCTGTCTATGAGGTTTGTTAAAAGAATATCAGCTCTTGGAAGCACAATTACAGCTGTGGCTTACTAAGAACAGTTAACTAAAAACAGCTAACTAAAAAGCTAACTAAGCTGATGGCGTATTTAACAAGCGCACAGTATCGAACAAACCGCGGATGACTTTGGCGTCGATATTGCGCGTAATAAATACCAATCTCGTTTGATGATCTTCGCTTGGCCATTGGCTTAAGTTGACTGGCGGATGAAAAATATGCTGAACACCTTGGACCACTACCGGCTTGCCATCCACATTCACAATTCCTTTTAGACGAAGCAAGTCGGGTCCACGTAAGTTGCTAAGCAACTCAAGAGCGCTCGAAAAAGCTTGCCAAGTAAATGGCTCATCAAAACGTAAGGATAAAGTTTGTATTTTGGAGCTATGTGCTTGAATAAATGAGCCCAAATATTTTTCTTGATCAGGCGGATCGCCCAAAAACGCAAGAATCTTCGCCCCCGATTTTGAAGAAGAGAGCCCAAGCCCCATTAATTCGTTTGGGGAAACTATGCCATGAAGAGTGGGAACAATAGGTGCAGAGGAATTGATCGACCGAATTAGCTCTTCTAATGAAGCAATTACCGACGAATCAACTAAATCTGTTTTTGTTAATAATATTTTGTCAGCAATCGCAATTTGTTTGACGATTTCTGATTGCGAATCAACTAGAGAAGAAAAGTTTACTGCGTCAACTAACGTAACCAAACCATCAAATCGAAACTGAGCTTCTAAAAGCGTATCGCTAACAAGTGTTTGCAAGACTGGCGCAGGATCTGCTAGACCAGTGGTTTCGATAATGATGCGATCAAAATCAAACACCTCACCAACAGAGCGCCTTGCAAAAAGATCACGCAGAGTTTCTTGCATATCGGTTCGGACCGAGCAGCAAATACAACCGTTCGATAACAGGGTAATATTTTCTGTTGAGCTCTCTACAAGATCATGGTCAATCCCGATTTCACCAATCTCATTAATCACCAAAGCCACCCGATTCATGGCTGGGTGACGCACGAGTTGCGAAATCAGTGTTGTCTTACCACTACCCAAAAAACCTGTAATGATTGTTACAGGTATTTTGCTCGCTAGAACATCTCTTTGAAAATTCATCGAATTAGATATTCATCTCCAAAATGTACAGACCACCACCAAAACGATCGACACCATACACAATGGCATTCTCATCAACATAGACATCATTGATTTGAACAGATCCTATAGGGGAGAGCTTTGGAGCACCTGGCACAAAATAGGCAATCTCTTCAACGCGGTAAGGGTCCGTCGTATCGTAGACACGGATTCCGCCATTGAAGAAAGTGCCAATAATAATCGTATCTGAATAAAAAGAACTTGGAACAGGGAGATTTTCATGAAGATTATGGGCTCCATAACGTCCACCACGCTTACCAAAAACCTCTACAGGAGGCATTGGAAACGTTGAGATAGAGACTGGATTTTTTTCATCTTTGCTGTTAATAACCCACACCAATTTAGGCCAATCCAGACCATCATCACGAACACACTCATCACTCACAATCCATAAGCCGCGATCAAATAATGGCAAGACAGTATGAATAAAGCCATTTAAAGGAGGGGAGTGATTCCAGTGCGAAATCACTTGGATATTTTTCATATCCGAGATATCAAGAACAAATGCGCCACCATCGATATACCCAACATAAGCACGATGAGGTTCACGCGGGAAGACATTAGAATTATGAACACGATAGCCCGTATCAAATTTGGGATGTCTTGGGGGAGGAGGGGCCTCGTCACCAACACGGGTTCCCGGATACCACCAGCGTCCAGCTTCAACTGGTTTTGTAGGGTCGGAAACATCCAAGATTCGATAAAACTGATCATCCAGAGGGTTTGTTGGCTCAAAATCTCCAGAGCCCGAGGACATGTGAATATATTTACCATCAACAAACCATAAGGCGTGTACACCCCTTGAAAAGGGTCCCGAGCAATCAAAATGAGACAAGAGCTTTGGGTTTTCCGGATTACTCACATCGAACAAATCAACACCAGCTGGTTTAAGACCGACAGTTTGCGTTTGATAGGCCACAGCCAAGATATCCCCCCATACATCCAAAGAATTGGAGCGGAGTTGCATATGAGGTAAATCGGTTTGAACAATTAAACGCGGGTTCTTCGGGTCGGTGACATCCATCCCTGAAAAGTTTTTTGGAGCAGACTCATGGGCTAGCCACATGATTCGACGTCCATCTTTGGTGATTTGTAAACCCATACCTTCACCAAGACCACCAAAGCCACCAAGTTCATGGTGCGCAAGGAGGGTCATATTACGGGAAAGTGTTTGATCTGGCTTGGAACTGGCTTGAGGTGCTTGCATCTTCGTATGTCTCGTTGAGGGTTTATATAATAGGATTTAAAGCTCTAATGTGCTAGTATATTTTACAAATAGGATTTGTTAAAAAATATTAGTAAAAAATATAACACGGAGACGATAAAGTGAATTTATCTACGATGAGATCTTACGTACAGGCATACAAAAAACAATATCAAGTTTTATTCCAACAAGCACTGTTTATTTTTCTTCTCGTGTTTGTTCAAATGGTTCAAGCCTAGACATTTCCCTCAAAGCCTATTAAAGTCAAGATTACTTATTTAGCAGGTGGAAGTTCAGACCTTACAGCCACGTAGTTGCCCAAAAATGAGGTGTAGAAGCCATCTTAAAGACCCCGGAAGAAGACCTCGAAAGAAACGAAGAAGTTTTTTAGATCTATAAAAAGTAAAATATACCGAACTTATTAAATAAAGCAGAACAGGAAACCGATGTCAGAGTCACAGGTACTATCCCAAGAAGCATTGCAGCTCAGTCATATGGGGTTTGCGGTGCACGACATTCGCTTAATGGCGACCTATTATCAAGAGGTACTTGACTTTAAAGTAACAGATCAAGGGCAATTAGGTACAACTGATCTGGTTTTTCTGAGTCGTAATGAAAAAGAACATCATCAGATTGTGATGGCAACAGGTCGTCCGCAAGAATTGTCCTTTAATCCGATTAACCAAATATCGTTTCGGGTTCCCAATATTGCATTTTTAAAGTTATTTTTAAGTCGTGCCAAAGCCCATTCAGGTACGCATGATCTTGTCAGTATTTGTCATGGCAATGCATTGTCCATCTATTTTCGGGATCCAGAAGGAAACCGTATTGAGATCTTCTTTGATACCCCTTGGTATTGTGAGCAGCCTCTTCGGGAAATGATTGATTTTGAATTGTCAGAAGAAGAGATTATGCAGATTGCGTTTAAAAGCGCATCTTCACGACCTGGATTTTGTTCTAGAGAAGAGTGGTTAGCCAAGATGCATACAAAAATGAATCCAAAGAAAGCCCCCCAATGATCTTACGTACGATTTTAGGATGTATCTTAGTAACTTTCTCTGCGATCACATGGGCTGCTGACCCAAACTGGCCGAATAAACCGATTCGTATGTTATTAGGATACGCACCTGGCGGCGGATCAGACATCGTGGCACGTTTAGTAGCAAAGCAACTCGGCGAGCGACTTGGACAAAATGTACTTGTTGAAAATCATCCAGGAGCTGGCGGTACGATTGCTATTGATTTAGCAGCCAAGGCAAATCCAGATGGCTATACCTTATATTTTGCCCCCAGTGCGCACGCCAGTACTGCTGCGATACGTCCCAAATTACCCTATGATCCTGTCAATGATTTCACATGGATCAGTATGGTCACGACTTACCCCATAGCATTTACCGTGTTACCAGGCTCTAAATTTAATAATTTATCTGATTTTTTACAAGCCGCTAAAAATGAACCCGGAAAATATACCTACTCATCTGTAGGGGTAGGTTCAGCGATGCATCTTGTTGGCGAGTGGACTTTTTCGGAGGCGAATGTGAATGTTGTTCACGTGCCATTTAAAGGTGGAACACAACCATTTCAAGAGCTACTCGGTGGCAGGATTGACGTCATGATCGACACCATGACACTGACAGCATCTTTACTCAAAGATAAGCGCGTGAAATTATTAGCAACCACAGCACCTAAAGGAGCAAGTCCCGTCGCGAATGCCCAAACCGTTGCTGATCTTTTCCCGTCTGTTACCTATGAATCCTGGTTAGGAGTTGCAGGCCCACCCAATATGCCTGTTGATATTGTTGAACGTATTAATAAAGAAGTGAGGGCGATCTTAAGTGATGCCGACTTTAAGCAGCGCTTAATAGACTTTGGAGGCAAGCCATATGCTAGCTCACCAATGGAGTTTAAGGCTAGAGTAGCTAGAGATATTGAAAGCTTATCGAAGGTTGCGCAACGTCAAAATATTCGCCCAGATTAAGTTTAATAATGCTTCGAATCAAATCGACTACAAGGGCAGTTCAACACCTTTTTGCGCAATTCTGCGGGCCGTAAATTTAAATAGGGATAATAAAAGACAGGCTGCAATCACAAGACTAATGCTATTGCCCGTCCAAAAACCAGCAGCACCTTGGAAATATTCAGGGATAAATGGAACGTGATTAAACGCCATTAAGTAGCCACCAAGTAACCCTACACCCCACAAAGAACCTGCATAAATTAACATCGGCCAAAATGCCACACGATAGCCTCGTAAAATAAATGCCGCGGCTACCTGCAACGCATCAGCCATTTGATAGATGGCAATAAAAATAAAAAGTTTATGCGCCATTAAACGTGCCTCAGGTTTTGGGGCATATAGATCGAGTAAAAAGTCTTGTAAAAACCAAACGATGATACCTAAGCCAACACTGACAGAGGTAATAAAAATAACTGCAGACCAACCCACTTGTTCAGCCTCAAAGGTTTGTTTAGCACCAAGATGTTGAGAGATCACAGTCATCGTAGCGATGGATAAGGATAGAGGAATCATATACAGTACAGTCCCCATATTGGCGATAATTTGATGTCCAGCTAAAACACTAGTACCAAAGCGAGCAATAAAAAGTGCCATAAAAGCAAAAGAAGTGACTTCAATTAAATAGCTAAAACCAATTGGAGCGCCGAGCTTTAAGATATTCCAAATACGCGGCCAATTTGGAAGACTGAACTTGGAGAAAATACCAAACGGTTTATACATACTTTGAGTACAAATTAAGGTGGTTACAGAGATCACCCAAAACCATTGCACAATCACAGAGGCGAGAGCGCACCCTGGACCGCCCATTGCAGGAATACCAAAGCCACCAAAAATAAATAGATAATTTAGGGGTACTTTGAGGCACAGACCAACAACTTGCAATTGTGTAATTACCTTAGGCTTTGAGATGGCATTATGAAAGGCCATATACGTCCTCATAATCATGGTACCAGGGGTGCCAAATGCCAAAATCTTCAGATACAGACGTGCTTTTTCCTCAATGGCGGGTGACACATCGCCGAGTGCGATGAAGGCACCTGGGTGCAATAGTACGAAAATACCGACCAGAGAAGTTCCCATGGCTAACCAAAGTGTTTGGCGAGTATCCTCACCAATTTCGGGGAATTTTTTAGCGCCGAAAAGTTGACCACCAATAGAATTGAGAGCCGACAAAATACCAGTGAGTCCGACATACACACTAATAAAAATAGAAGAGGCCATCCCAAGAGCTGCCAAATCGTCAGTTGAATACCTAGCGGTCATGGCGGTGTCCATGACACCAAAAGTGATAACAGCAAGTTGGCCAAGCAGAATCGGGGTTGCTAAGTGAAGAATTTTTGGAACATCACGTTCGAGGCGTCTAAAGATACTTACAAAAAAACCAGTCATTACAATCCTTAATTATTGATTTACGCGATACAGACGAAGACGCTCATCTTTATCGCTATCACGACGGTCTTCCCAGATTAAGGTTAAGCGTTGTTGATTGAGAATAGAAGAAGCTCTTGCCTCCTCAGAAGTATGCGTCAAGATAAAGTCACAAGCCGGATTATCCTCGAGCGGTAAACGGGTAAAGAAGACAAATGAGGCAAGTTGAGCATCTCCTAAAAAGCTACTATCGATGCACTTGACACTCAAAGGCAGAGCTTTTGCAAAACGTTGCGCGACTGGTTGATAGGTTTTTGCGTAATTAATTGTGGGAAGCCATAAAGTCATAAGGAGAACCCACATGAGGGTAGTTCCTGAAGCGGAAATAACTAGGCAGCGCCAAATCACTTTGGGTGCTCTCGATAGTCGCCAGCGAACAATAAAAACCCAAACCGTGGTGATGATGAGGGCAATCAATAGATCAAAATAATTAAATTGGGCGACAAACCCTGGTAAATAACGCGCCACATTATTCGCTGTGGCAGTTGGATAACCTGTTAGCTTAGCAAACCATATTACCCAGATAAATCCAGCGACCAAGGTAAAGGATAGTAAGGAAAGCCAATCAATAAAACTAATCAAGCCCCGACGCAAAAAGGGTAAGCCAAAAGCCGCCAGTATCGACATCGGTGGGATAAGTAACATGAGATATCGCTCACTTAAATCCGCATTGAATAAAAACAAGAAGAGTTCAATGATCAATAGAAAGCCAGGAATAATGAGATGAGCAGGACTTAAGCCTTGACGACCATTTTTAGCCCAAATATAAATACTCCAAAAACACAGTGGCCAAACGGGCCATGTATAACTCCAAAAATTAATGAATAGAAACTCAAGACTACCTAGGGGAATGAATTGCTTAAATTGATTGATTCCCCACCAAACTCTCATTGCAGACGAGATTTCTGAGGAAGACGCCCCACCAAAATGCCACATTATCGGCCAAAGGGCGAGGATTAATCCAAAGGGAATAAGTAATGCAATCACCCAAGGAAAAATAATTTTTTTAATCCGAAAATGAAAACTAATGAGACTTGTTAGACAAAGAAAAATAGCCGTCCATAAGTTTCCTGACAGAGCAATCACACCTAAAGCCAAACCGGCAATACAGCCACCTTGAATCGGTTTATCAAAGCCACGCATCGTACCGTAAAGTAAAAGGCTAATCCCCAGAAGTTCCATGATGAGTGGCGAAGCTTCATGCACTCGGATTGCCAGACCAACACAAGCCAGGAAAATTAATAGTGCGCCATCGGCGATTGTTTTACCATATTCCTTAGGGCTAGGTTCTCCGCCAAAAGCAAAGGCCATGGGTTGAACCTCGCTTCGCCTAGCAAGTAAATAAGTTGCATACCAAATCGTCAAAGATGTGCCGATGAAGCAAAATCCTGAAATAAGCCTAGCAGCATTAATTTCGCCGATCAAGGGACCAAGATAATAAATCGACATAGCACCAATCCAGTAGGGCAATGGTGTACCAGCGAGGACATCCCTACCAGAAATATGAGGAAATAACCAATCATGAAGGTGGCCGTGGGCAAGCGTCCACATGACCCCAAAACCTTCAGCATCATCATTTTTCCAAGGATCGTGATTAAAAAGCCCTGAAACAGCATAAATGAGTGTCAGAGTCACCATGATGACACGCGGCATACTAGCCATTGATGCAGCGGTGAGTTTGAGTGGTTTATTCATAGGAGCAAAAATAGGAATAAAAAAGGCAGCCATGAGGCTGCCTTTGAATTGCTGTCCAAGAATTAGCTTTGAGTAGAAGCTTTGCCACTTGCTTTGGAACCAAATTTTTGCTTGAATTTCTCAACACGTCCGGCCGTATCCATGATTTTCTGAGTACCAGTATAAAAAGGATGAGATTCAGAAGATGTCTCGATTTTTGACAAAGGATACTCTTTACCATCTTCCCATTTAATTGTTTCACGAGTAGAGATTGTAGAGCGTGTTTTAAAACTGAAATTGTTAGATACATCAACAAAAACAACTTCTTTATATTCTGGGTGAATACCTGGCTTCATGATTAGTCCTTAAAAATTGAGGTAGCCATTGCAAAGTTAGAAGAACTTGATTGCAATACTTTCCCACGAAAACGATTATTATGACATAAAATGCCAATTTTGAGGGGTATTTAGACAAAAAAGATGCCTAAATTAGCCACCTCGACGCATTAAATCGAAGAATTCAGCATTATTTTTAGTGGATTTAAGCTTATCAACAATAAAGTTCATCGCCTCAATATCATCCATATCTGAAAGTAATTTACGCAATATCCATACCTTTTGCAAGATATCCGGTTTAATTAATAGTTCTTCACGGCGAGTACCTGACTTATTCAGGTTAATCGCTGGATACACGCGACGTTCTGCAAGACGACGCTCTAGATGCACCTCAAGGTTACCCGTACCTTTGAATTCTTCATAAATCAAGTCATCCATTCGGCTACCAGTTTCAATCAGGGCAGTTGCAATAATCGTGAGGGAGCCACCTTCTTCAATATTACGAGCGGCACCAAAAAAGCGTTTCGGGCGTTGCAAAGCATTTGCATCCACACCACCAGATAAGACCTTACCAGAAGATGGGACGACCGTATTGTAGGCACGAGCAAGACGCGTAATCGAATCTAACAAAATAATCACATCTTTTTTCATTTCAACAAGACGTTTTGCTTTTTCGATGACCATTTCAGCAACTTGCACGTGACGAACAGCAGGTTCATCAAACGTTGATGCAACCACTTCGCCGCGAACAGATCGTTGCATTTCTGTAACCTCTTCAGGACGCTCATCGACTAAGAGAACAATCAAAATAGCCTCAGGGTGGTTACTTGAAATCGCATGAGCAACGTGTTGCATCATGACAGTTTTACCAGATTTGGGGGAGGCAACAATCAGACCGCGTTGACCAAAACCAATCGGCGAGATCATATCGATAATACGACCTGTTAAATTTTCTTCCGCTTTAATATCTCTCTCAAGAAGCATAGGGCGATCAGGGTGAAGTGGTGTCAAGTTTTCAAACATGATCCGGTTTTTTAACGCTTCCGGTGCAATATCATTAACTTTATCTACTTTTACAAGAGCGAAATAGCGCTCACCCTCTTTAGGTGTTCTTACCTCGCCTTCAACACCATCACCAGTGTGAAGATTAAAGCGACGAATTTGGGCAGGGGAGATATAAATATCATCAGGTGAAGCCAAATAAGAAGACTCAGGGGACCTTAAAAAGCCAAAACCATCAGGTAGAACTTCTAAGACGCCATCTCCAAATACTGTTTCGCCATTTTTTGCGCGATTTTTAAGTATGGCAAACATTAGTTCTTGTTTGCGCATCCTTTGCGTATTTTCAATTTCAAGGGAGGCAGCCATTTCTAGCAATTGAGAAACGTGCAGAATTTTTAATTCAGTGAGTTGCATAGTCTTTAGTAGTTTTAGTGAGTAAAGGGTGCCACGAAAAGCTTGGCTGATTGAAGGTTAGATAAATACAGAAAAGTGATTGACCAAAATAATTAGGGGAAATAAGCCGAATGGCAACAGGTAGAAGTAAACTTATAATGCATTTAAATCTAGGTTTTAGAGAATTCTAACACTAGAAATTAGAAAGCTTCAATAAACCCCTACTAAAAAACAACAGTAGGGGATATGAGAGATTACAGATGGGAATCTAAAAAGGCAGTTAATTGCGATTTAGCAAGCGCACCAACTTTTTGAGCGGCTACCTCACCATTTTTAAAAAGGATTAATGTCGGAATGCCACGAATTCCAAATTTTGCTGGAATTGCTTGATTTTCATCAACATTAATTTTAGCAATTTGGATTTTGTCGCCATACTCTTTGGCAACTTCCTCCAAAATAGGGCCGATCATTTTGCAAGGACCACACCACTCAGCCCAAAAATCCAGTAGAACAGGTTTGGTGGATTGGACCACATCTGCTTCAAATGAACTGTCTGTAATATGTTTGATTGCTTCGCTCATGCTGCTTCCTTAATAATAGTGTCAATGTAATACAAAAAACTTGTAAGATAAGAGTTGAATTTAATCAACAATAATGTTTATCTTAACCTAAAACACTTAACTTCTCTCGCTGGAAAAATATTTTTAACATGGCAATGATTGAAAAAAGTGTCTTAGCGCATGATGGTGCAATGCAAGATATTGCAAACCTCATTTGGGCACATACCCAAAAATGTGGTCAAACCCCTATCGTACTGACAACTACCTCAGGACCAATTACTGAGTTAAGACGACTTCTTGAATTCTCAAGACCAGCTCATCTTGATCCCAAGATTGCTTTTTTACCTAAGATATTAAGTGTCTCAGATTGGCTATCCCAAACTCCTAGCTTGATGCATTTTCCGCCGGTACTCACCACTTTGCAGCGCTGGGAAATGGTCTATGGAGAGCTTGCAAAACACAAAAAAATCCAAAATCAATTTGGAGTAATTGGTGAGGGTGGACGATGGTCGATGGCTAAAGCCATTGTGCAAGCCTGTGATTTTTTAACACAAGCCAATATTGCTTTTGCATTTAAAGGCAATACGGAAATGGCAAAGACCTACGAACAAGTGCAAGTACAGTTTGAGCAAACAATTAAAAATGCCTATCCGCATAATTTGGAATTAGCTCATGAAGAAGGCCAGCTCATTTTTGCCTTTTGGAAATACCTCAGCAGTACAGAAGATCCATTTGTACGTGAGCGCATGGCATATCAATATCGCCAACAAGAATTAGAGATATCGACTCCACCCCCCTTAGTGTGGTTAGAGATGGCAACACCAACAAAAACAGTGCACACCATTCAAACAGAGTTTTTAAATATGTATGCACAGCATCAAGAGGTATTAAAGATAGGTATCGATTGGCAACATAGTGCGTTGTGGCCAGAATGCCTGACGCAAAAAATTACACACTTTGATGCAGCACTCCATGAACAAGTAAAAAACAATCGTCAGAAATTTCATCAGCAAACATGGCGTATTATTTCGCAGCAAAATTTCGAAAAAATGGCCTGGGCGGCACTTGCATGTATCCAAGAGCACATACAGGCAGGCCGTAATAATATCGCCATTGTTGCCCAAGACCGATTGGTAGCTAGAAGAGTGCGAGCACTCCTTGCGCGTTATGGCGATAGCATTTCTATTAAAGATCCCACGGGTTGGAAACTTGCAACCACAAGTGCAGCAGCTGCAGTACATAGTTATTTACAGTTGATTGCGAGTCCCCAAGGACCAAATTTGTCCACCTTATTTGGGTTTTTAAAAAACCCGATGATGAGTTGGCAATCCCTTCTTGCTCCATTTACTCAGAATCAACAGGTTGAGGGACTAGACTTTTCCTGGTGGATGGAAAGTAAACTCTTATCTAGCTCGGTTGGTATGGGTTGGGAAGAATTGCAATCTGTCTTTACCGAAGAGTTACGTCAAGATAAACATCCAAAGAGTTTGGAGTATGGCCCCGTTGCCCAAGCATTACTAATGCAATTACAAAGATTTAGCATCACTTGGCAAACTTCCCGCAACACGAGTTCTGAATGGGTTGATTTACTTACAGAGCAATTAGACAGCTTTGGTATGTTGGACTGTTTAGCAAAAGATGAAGCAGGTCAAAGTTTTTTAGCCATGTTGGATGAATTACACGAGTTACGGCAAGAATCACTCAAACATACTGCATGGACCAGTCTTCTTGATCAGTGGATTGATCAAGCATCCTACGTCCAAAAAGCCCAAAGAAAGATAGTCAATATTGCGTTTATTACATTATCGGCAATCCGCTTTAACCACTATTCAGCTGTTGTAATGATTGGATGCGATGCCAAACAATTACCGAGTACCAAAGATTACGGCTCCATTTTTTCCAGAGCGATGTTAAAAGAGCTAGATGAAGCATTACCTGAATCTGAGTACATCCAACAAGCAAGAGATCTCTCACAATTACTCACGTCCCACGCACATGTGGATTTGTTGTGGCAGGAATATCAACAAGCGCAAGAAAAAAATCGCTTGTGTGGCTGGTTAGCAAGATTGCAAATGGATATACCCCATTTGACAAAGCCCATAGTCTTGCCCGATACAGGAGTTGTTAGTCATCCACAAACTCAATCTAGCACGCCAGTCCTTGATTTAAAATTGTTGCCAAATAAGTTAAGCCCGAGTGCATATAAGGCCTTACGCTCTTGTCCCTATCAATTTTATGTATCGTATGTACTGAAATTGAAATCACCCAAGGCTTTGCAAGAGCAATCTGACTTTGGGCAAATCGGGAGTTTGTTGCATGCCATCATGCATCAGTTTTATCAGGATTATCAACCACAAACATTTGCAGATCAAGTAAGACAGCGTCAATGGATGACAAAAAGGCTACAAGAGATTTCAAAAGAGCAGTGGGGTTTACTCATTGCTCAGAATGGGCAATTATTTGCCGATCAACAAAAATGGCTAAAGCAAATCCCGTTGTTGGTTGAATGGCAACTTGGGCAAGAAAGTGATGGCTGGACCTTTACCGAATCAGAAAAGAGTGTTGAGTTTTCATTACAACTAACCAGTGGCGATTTAATCACCATCCATGGCCGAGTTGACCGCGTTGATATCAAAGATAATTTAGATCTAAAAGTGTGGGACTATAAATATAAAGATGGTGCTCAATTAAAAAAATCTAAAGAACACATTTTTGATGATCCACAAATCCTCATTTACAGTAAAGCCCTTACTGAAATCCATCGTCACCGACATCAAGAAGTCAAACACGCAGGTTGGGTCAGTTTAAGGGAAGCTAAAGAAGATCAAAGAGACGAAGAAATTGAAGTCAGCACCCAGACACTCAAACAGATCGAAGAACAAATCTGTGATGACCTTAATCAGATTTGGACGGGTGTGACGATGCCAGCCAATGGACCACAGCAGGTTTGTAAATATTGTGATGCCCGTGGGATTTGTCGAAAAGGAATGTGGGAAGCATGAGTGATGAACTGACTAAAATATCCTGTGATCCCCAGTTGTCGGTGGTGGTGGAAGCCTGTGCCGGCAGTGGTAAAACGTGGCTATTGATTTCTAGAATCTTTCGATTATTGTTGGCAGGTGTGCAACCCAGTCAAATCTTAGCGATTACATTTACCCGCAAAGCAGCCCAAGAGATGAATGATCGCTTGGCAACACTTCTTTTGGAAATACAACAAAAATCCGATGTAGAAGTGATACATGAATTAAAGATTCGAGGCTTAAGTGAAGAAGAGGCCAAGCAACAATTACCTCGAGCTAGAGCCTTGTATGAAGAAGTATTGACCCAGCCCCAAGTCATTGCCATGGAAACCTTCCATGGCTGGTTTAGCCGAGTCAGTTCTGCGGCGCCGATGACCTCAGGTATCGTTACACAAGGAAGCCTAAGAGAAGATCGTCAGCGCTTATTACAAGAAGCGATGGCCGATTGGTGGAAACAACTTGGCTTAGGTGAGGGCGAGTTTGCACAGCTACAAGAACATTATTTACGACTATTAGATTTGATTTCCAAATCAGCAGCTAACAAACTCTTGGAAGGCGCCTCCAGTATTTTGGAGCAATTAAGTGCATGGGAACAGTATGTTGATTCCTTACCAGACAATAAAACCCCCCTTCAAATGCTGGAGGATAAATTACCCCTTCTATATCAATCAAGCCCCTTACAAAATATACATGATCAAAAGCAATATGATTGGCAGGGGCTTCAAACATGCTATCAATGGTATTGCCAAAGCGCTGCAAGTAATGATGTGAAGCTTACAACAGCGTTACGAGAATTATTAGATGCACAACTAGCAGGGGCTAAGCAAGACACTTTAATCGATCTACTTGAATTGGCATTACTTAATAAAACAGCGCCGTATAACCCAAAAGCAAATGTTCTAAAGTGTTCAACAGTTTTAAATACTATTTTGTCAAATGCAACCAGACTTGATTTACAGACTGAAATACCAAGGATTTTAAGGATTTGGGTTGATTTACTTGAAAGCCATAAAAAATGGCAACGAGACCAAAATTTATATCAACTCAATCAATCCTGGATCGTATTAGGAACTTCGATTGCTAAGCATTTTCGTGAATACAAAAAGAATCACCGTATTTTAGATTTTAATGATCTTGAGATGAATGTAGCACAGTTACTAAAAGATGAAGTACTCGCCAGTTATATCCAAGTTCGACTCGATGCCAAATACAAACATATCTTAATTGATGAGTTTCAAGACACCAATCCAACGCAGTGGATGATTCTGAAAGCATGGTTGAGTGGGTATGGAGCGGGAGATCAGCGTCCTAAAATATTTGTTGTTGGAGATCCCAAACAATCCATTTATCGTTTCCGTAAAGCCGATGCACGATTATTCGAAGCCGTACAAGCCTTTTTGCAAGCAGATTACGACGCAAAATTACTAAATAAAAATGATACAAGGCGTAATCCACCTGAAGTGGTTCAGAGTGTGAATCAGGTGTTTGCCGAGGTCATAAAACAGATACCTGATTACCGGTTTATCAATCATCAAACCCTTTGGCAGAATGATCCCGAGAACCCGATTAATACCGATGTATTTTGTTTAGATTTGATACCTAAGATTGGAAAAGAGGAAGCACTTGAAAACAGAAATCCTTTTTTAAAAGGGATGCTTGATAACACCCGAGGAGCAGCTGCAAAGCAAAACTTGATAGAAGCCCAACAAGTGGCAAGCATTATCACCCATTGGTTAACCAAAAAAACCGTGAAGGATGATAAGAGTGACTCCGGAATTCGGAAAGCAAACCCAAGCGATTTTTATATCTTAGTGCGTAATAAAACACATATTTTAGAAATTGAGACTGCACTGAGAATGCATGGACTACCTTATCAAAGTCCTCGCAAGGGCGGATTGTTACAAACTTTAGAAGCCGCCGATATTAGTGCGCTCTTAAATATCTTATTAACGCCGAGTAATAATTTAGCATTGGCCCATGTATTGCGCAGCCCGATGTTTTCTTGCGAAGAAAGTCAATTACAACAATTAGCGAGTTTGGCAGAAAAGAAATCTTGGTGGAATTATTTAGAGCAGATTCCGCAAGACAATATTCAGAAAGCTCATCGTTTACTTAATCATTGGCGCACGCTTGCCAATCATCTCCCCGTGCATGATTTGCTCGATTATATCTATGAAGATGGTGAGGTGTATGCAAGTTATTCCAAAGTTTGCCCACCCCTCATGCACTCAAAAGTTCTTGCTAATTTAGAGGCATTTCTGAAACTTGCATTAGATACCAATGGCGGACGTTATCCATCCCTCAGTCGCTTTATTGAAGAGTTGCAGATACTCACCAAAGGTTCTGAAACGGAAACTCCCGATGAAGGTGAGGTACAAGAAGCTAGTGACGAGGAAGAAGATGGTGGCCTAGATGAAGATTTAACTGCGATCAAGATCATGACTATCCACGCTGCTAAAGGATTAGAAGCACCCTTTGTATTTTTGATGAACACCAACTACGTTCCATCAGAAAAAGATAGTACAGGTGTCTTGATGGATTGGCCTACCAATCAAAACGCGCCAAAACTAATGTTTGCATACCAAAAAGAAGGTTTAAACGACACACTTCTAGCCCTCAAAGAGGAAGAGAATCAAATTGCAAAAAAAGAAAATGCCAATTTGCTCTATGTAGCAATGACCCGTGCCAAACAAAGCTTTGTAGCATGTGGCAATGGTGAGCTAAATGAAAAATCTTGGTACGGATTACTTAAAAAGGCGCAGATACCGAGCAAAGCCATTACAGAGGTCGTAACTCTCGAGGAAAATCTTTTAACAATAATCCAAGCCCCTACATTAGCGAATGCGGCTATTCAATTGAGGTTCCCAAAAATTCCGGAAATAGGACTCCTGAATGTGGCGCAAGCACAGGATGAAGAAGAGAAAGTTTTTGAAGAAACAGATCAATCAACTAATCAACTGAGTAAACCCAACCCAGATATTCTGGCATTAGGAACTTGGGTTCACTGGCTACTTGAGCAAACCACCCAACAACCTATTACTGGGGAGATCAATGTTGACATTCTTCAACGAATGGGAGCAGCGAAAAAAGTGCCTGAAAAAATTATCAATAAAGCCATTCCGATTGTGATGAAGATCTTGCACGCGGAGCATTTGAAAGACTATTTTTATGGACAGCAAATCATTGCTGTTTGGAATGAATTAGAGATGATGGATAGTGAGGGCATTTTATTCAAAATCGACCGCTTGGTCGAGTTAGATAAAGAGCTCGTGATTTTGGACTATAAGTTAACGATTCCAGAAGAGGGTACCGAGTTTTTTAAGAAATATCAAAAACAATTAAAGAATTATCAAGCATTAATCTATAAGGTACGCCAAGATAAGATAGTTCATAGTTTATTAGTGGATCAACATGCGCACGTCAAAGAAATTGTTTAAAGTGTGCTTATTCAATCGAAGGAGTAAATTATGTTTTCAAAGTTTAGGGCATTAGGTTTTGCAGAGAAATTTTTTATAGGGTTTGTGTTTGTTGGTTTAGCTGTGACGATGTCCGATCAGTTTTCGCAAAGCAGTAGAGAGTCAGGAATCCAATCTGCAACTGAAAAATGTCAAAAAGAAGCAGAAGAATTAAAAGCCAATGCACTACCACATGAAGTGTGGAAGAAAGTACCACCGGTATGTGATCCTGAGGCGATTGGTAAGTTAGAACAAAAGACTGCCACGCAAAAGGCGATCATTAATATGACGGACGAACATAAATCGAATAAATCATTTCCATCCATTATTTGGTTTATCTTGATTGGTTTAATACCGACCATCATAGGAGTGATTCGACGCCAAATGGGGAAGATTGATAAGAATGGTTAAACCATCTTCTATGTTGTTGTGAGGGCTATAAAAGCCTATCTGTCTGAAACGACGAAGAAAAGCATGTTGGCGCTGAAGCGTTGATTTGCAATCTGTAAAAAAATCTTAAAAGTTATAAGAGCTTTTATGACATTTTGTCATCAAAAGTGGCCATATTTTTTCGTATTATAATGATTCTTTATTCGAACTAGAAAAATCCACCTATGAAATTCAGACCCAACAAAATGCTTGGAGAGTCCCACGAGGTATTTGAATCAATTATTGGACCCACACTTCGGATTGAAGGTAATCTCATGATTACCAAAGGAGTCAGAGTCGATGGAACAGTCGATGGCAACATCTTACAACAAGATGGTCAAAATACTGTTGTAGCAATTTCTGAACATGCAACAGTGACAGGGGATGTCAGAGCCAATTCAGTGATTGTTGCGGGACACCTCAAAGGGAATATCTTCTCAAATACCCGAGTAGAGATTACGAAGACTGCTCGGATTGATGGCAATATCTCCTACAACTCCATTGGTATAGAAGTCGGGGCATCAATTAATGGTAATTTGCATCGTTTTGAAACCGATAATGAGCAGATAGCGACTGAGGTTATTGACCGTATCAAGCAAATAGCTTAATAACGATGCAAATCATTTGGGTATCTGGTCCCGTTGGTCAAATTCGCACCATCAACATCTCCTTTAAGCACTTAGTGATTGCATTTGCCAGCATCACCCTGGGCCTGATTATTTGTGGTGCTTTATTACAACTGGTTGGCTTTCGGATTGCTGTTGAGATGAATCCTAATTTTTTACGCAAAATGGGTAATTTACATTCTGCTACCGAGATCGATAATCTTAAGTATTTTTATGAACAAAAATTACAAGCGATTCACGGGCAAGTTGAGGTTAATAATCAATTAGTGAGTAAATTTCAAGAGCAGAATAAAAAGCTGCTGAGTATGGCAATACCCGCTGCTATGCAAAAAGAGAAATCATTCAACAATTCCAGTGGTGGTCCTTTTATCCCCCCAAAGTTGAAATCGGATGTAGGTATCTTAAGTTCATTAGATGATTCTATGTCATATCTAAAGAATGTGAACCAGCGTGTCAAACAACACCAGGAGTTACTTGATCAGCAAATCCAGTGGCTTGAAAATAAGCCGCTGTCCATGCCAATGACCACGGGCGCTAACTTAACTAGTGGCTTTGGGCGACGTCTAGATCCTTTTACCGGGACCTGGAGTGAGCATACAGGCCTAGATTTTACGAGCCCCATGGGTGTGCCGATTTATGCTGCAGGAAGCGGCGTTGTTAAGCTAGCTGGTTGGGATGGATCTTATGGACAAACCGTCATCATTGATCATGGTGATGGGTATGTGAGTCGTTATGCTCATACCTCCAAGATTCTCGTTAAAGAAGGGGAGAAGGTTAAACTCCATCAGAATATTGCCTTGGTGGGCACAACAGGACGATCCACTGGACCTCATTTACATTTTGAGATTATCAAGAACGGCATACCCGTTAATCCAGTGGAATACCTCATTGGCCTGAGTCAGGGTAAGAAAGCCGCATACGCTGAATAAGTGCTTCCATCTTGGATAAGCCTCATCCTTTGTAAGTATGTCGTAAAATGACTTCTCATCTATAAGGAGAGGCATGTGGGATGTTTATTTTGTGATGTTCAAACCATCGATCATGGTCGAATTGTTGAAGAAAACGAATTAGCATTTGTAGTGCGTGATGCATTTCCAGTAACAGAACATCATTCACTCTTTATTCCAAAACGTCATGTTTTGGATTACTTTGGATTATCCCAACTAGAAGTCAATGCCATTCATGCTTTATTACATTCGCAGAAAGACTATTTGCTCAAGTTAGACCCAAGTATTGATGGTTTTAACATTGGCATGAATTGCGGTCAAACTGCAGGTCAATCGGTTTGGCACTGCCATGTGCATTTAATTCCTCGGCGAAAAGGTGATGTAGAGTTCCCTAAAGGTGGAGTAAGACATGTCATACCCTATAAAGGTAACTACGAGGATTTAAGATGAATGTCGGCAGAAAATAAACAAAGACTTGCAATTAAATGAGACGAGCCTTACCCCCGGCACTACTGGGAAATGGGTTTGGCTGCTTCGTTCCCGACCTGACCAGATTGCCATGCCAATATGCGGGGAGGCCCGTCAATTAGCATTGTACCTCGATGATTGT
>Ga0114959_10001609_pt1 | contig 19437 bp, 14 predicted proteins | sample C_130625_EF_Meta_FD_87317 | JGI IMG/M metagenome (GOLD analysis project Ga0114959, IMG submission 87317) | Freshwater microbial communities from Lake Croche, Canada to study carbon cycling - C_130625_EF_MetaG | ecosystem: Environmental > Aquatic > Freshwater > Lake | place: Lake Croche, Canada... | reverse complement strand
TGGCTGATGATGGTGCTCGAGTTCGCCATCTGGGGCGCCTGGCTGCCGCTCATCTGGGGCTACATGGGGAAGGACGGCCTCAACTTCTCCTCCTCGCAGCAGGCGTGGGTGGGAAGCGCCTTCGCGGTCGCCTCGATCGTCGGCATCTTCTTCTCGAGCCAGTTTGCTGACCGGACATTCGCCGCGGAGAAGTTCCTCTCCTTCAGCCACCTCATCGGCGGCCTGGCGATCCTCGGCATGTACTTCGTGAAGGACTTCCCCACGTTCTTCGGGTTGATGCTCGTCCACTCGCTCTTCTACGTACCGACGATCTCCGTCACCAACTCGCTCGCGTTTTCTCACATGAAAAACGCCGAGAAGGAATTTGGCTTCGTCCGCATGGGCGGCACGATCGGCTGGATCCTCGTCGCCTGGCCGCTGTACTTCATTCTCCAGGGGAAGACGGGCGCCGACGCCGTTGCCGCCAGCCGCAACATCTTCCTGATCTCCGGCGTGCTCTCGCTGGTGCTGGCAGGCTACTCGCTCTTCCTCCCCCACACGCCGCCGAAGCCGGCAGCCCCTGGCGACGGGGGCTTCGCGTGGTTGAAGGCGGCCAAGTTCCTCGCCCGCCCCTACCTCCTCGTGCTGTTCATCGTCACGTTCATCGACGCGGTGATCCACAACGGCTATTTCGTGATGGCCGGCGACTTCCTCGGCAGCAAGGCCGTGGGGATCAAGCCGGAATGGATCATGCCGGTGATGAGCATCGGCCAGGTGGCGGAGATCGTCACGATGGCGTTCCTCGGCACCGTGCTCGCCAAGCTCGGCTGGAAGACGACGATGATCTTCGGGATCCTCGGCCACGCCGCCCGGTTCGCTGTCTTTGCCTTCTTTCCGCAAAACACGGCCGTGATCATCGCCGTCCAGGTGCTCCACGGCATCTGTTACGCCTTCTTCTTCGCCACGCTCTACATCTTCATCGACGCCGCCTTCCCCAAGGACGTCCGCTCGAGTGCCCAGAGTCTCTTCAATCTCCTTGTCCTCGGCCTCGGGGATCTGGCGGCAAAGTGGCTCTTCATCCCGCTCCAGGACAGCCTCAAGACCGATGCCGGCATCGACTATCAAAAGCTGTTCCTCGTGCCGACGCTGATGGCGGTGGCCGCCGCCGGTCTCCTCCTCCTCGCCTTCTGGCCGCCGCGCCGTTTCGACGACGCCGACATCGCCAGGGACGATCACGGGACCGAGGCGCCGAACATCACCTGAGGGCTCGCGCTGGTTCGGCGGATGGGAGTTCCTGGTCGAGCGTGGCTTCGGGGTCGCCCGTGCCCCGTCGCCGGGCGTTCGCGGAGGGCATCCCTGCCCTCCGCTCTCTCCGTGCCGCCGGCGCTTTCGCCCTCCGGGCTTCGCTTGCCGGCAAGACCGGCTCTCGGGGCACGGGCGACCCCTCGCTGGCGGCGTGTTATGGGGTGCTGGCTCTGTGCTCGTTCCCTCCGAATCCGTCTTGCGGCAGCGGCTTGAAACTCCCTATCTTCACGCCCCCTCCGCCCCGCCACCGGTGCGCCGGGCGGGGAAGACCGAGGGAGGCCTGCCGATGCCGATCACGCTCGACGAACTCGCCCGGACGTTGTCCGCTGCTGCCGTTCACACAGGTGCCTGCGTCGTTTCGGGGGCCGCCACGCTCGATACCGCCGGGCCGGGCGACGTCACGCTCGTTGATTCGAGCGACAAGCTCCCGCTCCTCGCCAAGAGCCGGGCCGGCGCCGTGATCGTGCCGCTCGGAACCGGCCCGCTCGATCGCCCCTCGATCGAGGTGCGCGATGTCCATGGGGCATTTGCCGCCACGATCCTCCACTTCCGCCCCGCGCGGGTGGCCGCCCGCAGCGGCGTGAGCCCGCAAGCGGCGGTCGATCTAACGGCTCGGATTGCCGCCGGGGCCGATGTGCACCCCTTCGCGACGGTTGGCCCCGAGGCCGAGATCGCCGCCGGGTGCACGATCCATTCTGGCGCACGGATCGGCGCTGGCTGCCGCATCGGCGCCGGGAGCGAGATCTTCCCGAATGCTGTTCTCTACGACGGCACGCGCGTCGGGGAACGCTGCATCGTCCACGCCGGGGCCGCCCTCGGCGCCCACGGCTTCGGCTACAAGTCGGGGCCTGCCGGCCACGTCCTCTCCGCGCAGCTCGGCTGGGTGGAGCTCGGTGACGACGTCGAGATCGGCGCCAACACGACGATCGACCGGGGGACCTACGGCCCGACTTCGATCGCTTCGGGCACGAAGATCGACAACCTCGTGATGATCGCCCACAACTGCCGGATCGGCCGGCACGCGATGATCTGCTCGCAGGTCGGCGTGGCGGGGAGCACCACGACCGGCGACTTTGTCGTCATGGCGGGGCAGGTGGGGGTGCGCGATCATGTCCACATCGGCGACCGGGCGATCCTCGGCGCACGCTCAGGGGTCTCGAGCGACATCCCCCCAGGTGTCACCGTCCTCGGCGAGCCGGCGATCGAGCTCCGCGATCGCAAGCTGCAACTGGCGACCATCAGCAAGCTCCCCGAGATGCGCAAGACCCTCAAGGACCTCGCCGCACGGGTCGCCATGCTCGAGGGGGGGCGTGACGCGGAGACGACGCGGGCCGCGTGACCGCACTTTCCTGCCTGTCGGGTCTTTCGTTCCGTCAAGCCACTCCTTCCTTGCCATGCATCACGCTCAGCCATTGCCAAGGTCGTCCCCCGGTGAAGACGCGCTCGATCTCCGCGGGGAGACAGTCGGCATCATCGCCGGATGGGGACGCTATCCGGTGATGGTGGCCGAGGCCGTCCGTCGTCATGGCGGCCGGACGGCGATCCTCGAGGTCCGCGGCCATGCCGATGCCGACCTCGAGTCACTCGCCGACATCCACGGCGCCGTCGGCCTTGCACAGCTCGGCGGGGCGATCGCATTCTTCAAGCGGTCTGGCGTGAAGCGCGTGGCGATGGCGGGAAAAGTCCACAAGGTGAAGCTCTTCGCCCGGGGGGCCTGGCGCCACCATCTCCCCGACTGGACGGCCCTGAAAGTCTTCTGGCCGCACTTCATCTCCCGGCGCCGTGACAACCGTGACGATTCGCTTCTCGGCCTGATCTCGGCGACGTTCGATGCTGCAGGCGTGCGGATCTGCCCCGCCACCGACTTCGCCCCCGAGCTCCTCGCCGTGGCGGGGACCCTCGCCGGGCGCTGCCTGTCGGAGGTGGAGAAGGCCGACGTGGCTTTCGGCTGGCGGCTCGCGAAGGAGCTCGGAGCCCACGACATCGGCCAGACGGTCGTGGTTCGCAATCGGGCGCCGATCGCCCTGGAAGCGATCGAGGGGACAGACGAATGCATCCGCCGCGCCGGCCGGCTCTGTCCCTCCGGTGGCCTCGTTGTGGTGAAGGTCGCCAAGCCCCAGCAGGACCTCCGCTTCGACATGCCGACGGTCGGCATCGGAACGCTCGAGTCCCTCGGGGTAGCCGGAGCCCGTGTCCTGGCGATCGAGGCGGAGAAGACGATCCTCGTTGACGCTGCTGCCCTGCTCGACTTCGCCGAGCGGCGGGGGATCACGATCGTCAGCTTCCCGGACGGGGCCTTCAGCGGCATCTCCGGAATGGCCCGGGCGGCCTGAGAGCCAGAGCCGCTTTTCCGCGCCGGGCCGTATACTGCCAGGCATGGCACGCCTGCTCTCCTTTCGTCGCGCTCTCTCCCCGTCGGCGCCTATCGGCTTCACCCAAATCGGCTGGGTGCTGATCGCCTTGCTCCTTGGAGCGGGGGCCCTGCCGCTGTCGGCCCGCCAGACGCCCGAGCCGGCGGAAGACGAGGCCCCGGCCGCCGCCGATCCGATCGAGGAGTATCAGGGCGATCCCTTCGACGCGGCCGATCCCGGGGAGCCGATGATCGACGAGGGGGATGCAGCCGGCGTCGACGAGCCGGCCGAAGGAGTGGGGGCGAAGGGGCGAGTCAAGCCGCCATTGTCAAGGGTGCGCCCGCTGCCGATCGACATGAAGCTCAACCGCAATCTCCGCATTCCCCCCGCGCCCCCGTTCCACATGGGGCGCGAGATCGCCCAGACGATGCACTACACCGGCGCCCCGTGGCTGGTGCGGGAGAGCCGGCAGCGCGAGGAGGATTGCCGGATGATGCTCGATGCCCTCGGCGTCGAGCCCGGCCAAACCGTCTGCGACATGGGCGCCGGCAACGGCTTCTACACGCTTGAACTGGCACGGATGGTCGGCCCGGAGGGGCTCGTCTACGCGGTCGACATCCAGCCGGAGATGCTCCGCATGCTCTCGCGGCGGGCGGCGCAGGAAGGGCTCGGGAACATCCGCTTGGTGCTCGGTTCGCCGATCGATCCCCGCCTCCCGGTCGGGGAGATCGATCTCGTGCTCTGCGTCGACGTCTATCATGAGTTCTCCCACCCCGAGGCGATGCTCGCGCGGATCCGAGACAGCCTCTCGGAAGACGGGAAGCTCGTGCTTGTCGAGTTTCGCGGAGAAGACCCGGCCGTTCCCATCAAGCCGCTCCACAAGATGACCAAGGCCCAGGTCCGCTCGGAGCTCGAGCCGGCCGGCTTCCGCGTGGCCAGCGAGTTCGACAGGCTCCCCTGGCAGCATCTCCTCTTCTTCTCCGCCGTGCCGGAGTAGCGCGCGGCATGCCGCTCTCGAGCAGGCTGTGGATGAAGTGCCGGCCCGACCGCACAGCGGGGGCTTGAGTGCGGAGCACTCGAGAAAACCAGAAATCTCCGATGAGCCCCCGTTTCGCACGCGTTTGGCGTCGGTTGGCGCGTTCGCTGGGGGGGAAACCTTGCGTATCGGCGCCTGAACGGCTCCAATTAGGAGGTTCTTCAAGGAACCCATGGCCGCGGCAAGGCGCCGTGGGATGGGGTTAGGCTGCCGGTCTCATTCCGGCGGTGCATACGCATGGACTACAAGCCCCGAGAAGCAAATACGCCCGTCACTGCTGGGCTCGACGCTGGTGCGTCGACGGCCGAGCCGGTGATGGTTGCCCCTGGGAAGGTTTCTGCGCCGACGGTCAAGAAGGCCGGGGCCGGGAAGGCGGGCTCCGCTCGCGGCAATGCCGCCGGGGATAACGGCCCGGACAAGCCCGAGTGGGTGCTCGGAAGCAATCTCGCCATGGCCCGCGTGGCCCGGTCGATCGAGCGGGCGGCCGAGGTCGGCTGCACGGTCCTGATCCTCGGTGAGACCGGCTGCGGCAAGGAGATCCTCGCCCGCCTCCTCCACCGCAGTGGGCCGCGGGCCTCCAAGCCTTTCGTGCCGGTCAACTGTGGAGCCCTGTCGTCGACCTTGGCCGAGAGCCAGCTGTTCGGCCACGAGAAGGGGGCCTTCACCGGCGCCGATGGCAAGGCGGTCGGTATTTTCCGCGCCGCCGAGGGGGGCGTGGTGTTCCTCGACGAGATCGGTGAGATGCCGGCGGAACTGCAGACGAAGCTCCTCCGCGTCCTTCAGCAACGGGAAGTGCACCCCGTCGGGGCAAACCAGCCTGTCCCGATCGACGTGCAGGTCGTCGCCGCCACCAACCGCGACCTCCAGGCCGAGGTGATGAAGGGAACGTTCCGCGAGGATCTCTACTTCCGCCTCAACATGATCGAGTTGCGGATTCCTCCGCTGCGGGAACGCCCCGAGGATATCCCGGAGTTCATCGATTTCTTCGCCGACCAGTACGCCCGCAGCTACCGGATGGAGCGGTGGCAGCCGTCGCCGGAGACGATCACGGAGTTTTCCGCGTTCGATTGGCCGGGGAACGTCCGGCAACTGTCGCATGTCATCGAGCAGGCGTACGTCCTCCAAATGGAGCCGGAGCTCCCCGCCCGATCGAGGCCAGTTACGGCGGTTGTGGTTGAGGAGCCGGAGGAATTGTCGCTCACGGCCGATGGCAAGCTGCCGTTCGTCGATCTCAACATGCTGCGGAAGTGTGCCGTGAAGCAGGCGCTCGAGATGACCCGTGGCCACAAGTCTCGGGCGGCGAAGCTCCTCGGCGTCCATCCCAACACGATGACGCGGATCATCGCCGAGATCGGCGACGACACCCCGGCGCCGTGATGGCCGGCCGTTCTTGTCAGGCACGGTCGCCTCAGCGACGGCCGGTCCGGAGTGGAGCCGTCAGGTGACCCCAGGCAGGTCAGCTCCAGACTGGTCAGCTTCAGACGTGCGGGAACTTCCCCGGGCCAGGCTTCGGCATTCCGCTCGAGTGACCGCTTGCCGCTTCCCCTCCGATGCCGAAGTGGAGGAGGGTCACCGCCCCAGCGGAAATCAGGGCCCAGGGGGCCCAGTCGGGGGCCGTGATCTCTCGGGCCGGCCCGGCGCTGTTGATCGGCTTCACCGACGCCGAATCAATGACGAGCAATTCAGCGCCGACCAGACAGGCAAACACCCCTGTCGCGAGGAACACACTCTTCCACATGTTGCCGTTCCGGGATCACTCCGGCGGCACTCCGGCGGGCCGCCTTCCGACGGCGGTGCCCCACTGCCGGGGAGTGCCTGCCTCGCCCGACGGTGTCCCGCCGGAAGGCTCATCGGCCAAACGTCGCGGGGGCGTGCAGTGTCCCCTCCGGCGTGCGGGCCATGACGATCGTGGCGGAAGGGAGCCCCCCCGGCTTTCTCCCGGGGGACAGGTCGTCTCTTGGCCTGTCAGCCCTGGGCCGATTCACCGGGGCCGGAGGTGGTTGCGTCGGGGTCGATCCGGCTGGCGTCGATCCGGCTGGCTTCAAGCCGGCTGGCTTCAAGCCGGCTGGCTTCAATGCGGCCAGGACGCCGCTCCGTGTCGGTGCCGGGCACGAGGAGGGGCGTGTCGACGGTGGCCTCGACGATCGCCCGCAGTTGGTTCCCGTCGATCACCTCCGTCTCGATGAGCTGACGGGTGATCGCCTCAAGGGCCGGCCGCCGTGATTCGAGCACCCGCCGCACCTTCTCGATCGATTGATCGATGATCCGTTTCACCTCCTGATCGATCTCACGGGCCGTTTCCTCGCTGTGCGAGCGGGCAGCCGGGAGATCGCCACCGCCACCGGCGAGAAACGGCGAGCGGTTGCTCTCGCGGAAGTTCACCCGCCCCATCCGGCTCATGCCGTATTCCATGACCATCGCCCGGGCGATCTCGCTGGCCCGCTCGAGGTCGTTTTGGGCGCCGGTCGAGACATCGGCGTAGACCATCTCCTCGGCGATCGTCCCCCCGAGGAGCACCTGGATCCGGCTCTCCAGCTCGCTCTGGGTGAGGAGGTAGCGGTCATCCTCGGAACGCTGCATCGTGTAGCCGAGGGCGGCGAGGCCGCGGGGGATGATCGAGACTTTGTGAACCGGATCGGTGTTGGGGAGCGAAAAGGCCACCAGGGCGTGGGCCGCCTCGTGGTAGGCGACACGGCGTTTTTCGTCTTCGTGGATGACGCGCTTCTTCTTCTCCAGCCCCGCCGTCACCCGCTCGACCCCCTCGTTGAACTCCTCCATCCCGACGGAGGTCTTGTTGTTGCGGGCCGCGAGGAGCGCCGCCTCGTTGACGAGATTCGCCAGATCGGCGCCGCAGAAACCGGAGGTGATCCTGGCCACCTGGTCGAGGTTGACCGAGGGATTGAGCTTCACCTCGGCGACGTGGACCTTGAGGATCGCCTCCCGGCCACGGACGTCCGGACGGTCGACGAGCACGTGGCGATCGAAGCGACCCGGCCGGAGGAGGGCCGGGTCGAGCGTCTCCGGACGGTTCGTGGCCGCCATCACGATCACGCCGCTGTTGCTCCCGAAGCCGTCCATCTCCACGAGCAAGGCGTTGAGCGTCTGCTCGCGCTCGTCGTGGCCGCCGACGACGCTCGTGCCGCGCGTCTTGCCGAGGGCGTCGAGCTCGTCGATGAAGATGATGCAGGGGGCCTTCGCCTCGGCCTGTTGGAACATGTCGCGGACGCGGGCGGCCCCGACGCCGACGAACATCTCCACAAAGTCACTGCCGGAGAGCCCGAAGAAGGGGACGCCCGCCTCCCCCGCGATCGCCTTGGCGAGAAGGGTCTTGCCGGTGCCTGGGGGGCCGACGAGGAGCACCCCCTTGGGGATGTGGCCGCCGAGGACCTGATACTTCTCCGGATTGCGGAGGAACTCGACGACTTCGCGGAGCTCTTCCACCGCCTCGTCGATCCCCGCCACGTCGTCGAAGGTGATCCCCAAGTCTTCCTGGGCGTACTGCTTGCCGCGGCTCCGGCCGAACGCCATCGGGCTCCCGGCCCCCCCCAGCCGTTTCATCATCGTGAAAAAGAGGAGGGCAAACAGGCCGGTGAGGAAGAGCATCGGCAGCCAGCTCCGCCACGGGCCAGGGGCCTCCTCGTAGCGGTAGGGGACGCCGTGCTCGGTCAGCAGCCGTGACAGCCGTCCCTCGGAGTTTTCACTGGGGAGCTTCGCGGTCCGGAAATGGCGCCGCTGAACCGCGTTTGCGAGGCCGTCGCCGGAAGGTCCATCGATCCTGCGGATCGACCCCGACGCGCTGTAGGCCCCGATCACGACGTCGTCGAGGTCGCCGTAGCGGACGGTGCGGCGGGCTTCGGGGCCAGTCTCGAACGGGTTGCGTTCGACGATTTCCACGACCCCGGCCGGCTCGGCCTCGGGGGAGGCTGCCGTGGCGTCGGGGCCCTGGGATGGCGGGAGCGGATCTTCCCCAGCCTTGGAGGCCGTTGGACGTGGCCCCGAGGCGCGGATCAGTCGCTCCAGATCGCTGTAGGAGAGCTCGAGTTCCGGTGGCGTCGCCAGAAGGCTCATCCCGAACAGCCCGGCCACTCCCAACGCCACCAGCGACCAAACGAGATTCGACCCGCCCCAGGGTGTCTTGCGGTCGGCCTGGCGTTTCGGGAGATCGTGCTTCTTGGGCATGAATGTTCCAGCGGAAAAACTCTTGAAAACCGAAACCAATCCATCCTAAACCGGAGGGTCGGGGGAGACAATGAATCTGACTCCGGCGGCATAGCCATGGAAGTCCGGGTCACGAAAACCTAAGATTCCTCGATCCCCCCGGCCCGTCCCGCGACCGTTCTCCGCATGGCTTCCACCCCGCCGCCGCCGTTTCCCGCTTCGGCGCCGGTGGCCCATGGCCGCCCCGACGACCCGGCGAGCCGTTCCCGGGAGGGGGGGCTCGGGGTCGCTGTCCTGGGGTCGACCGGGAGCATCGGCACGAGCACTCTCGAGGTCATCGCCTCCTCCGGGGGGCTCTTTCGCCCCCATCTCCTCGCGGCTCACACGAGCGTCGGCCCGCTGCTCGAGCAGGCCCGCATCCACCGTCCTTGCTGGGTCGTCGTCACCGACCCCGCTGCTGCCGCGACGATCGGCGCCACCGCCCTCCCCGCCGGGACGCAACTCGCCGTGGGCCCCGAGGCGCTGGACGATCTCGTCCGCGCCCCGGAGGTCGACCGGGTCGTGTCGGCGATCGTGGGCGCTGCCGGTCTGCGGAGTACGCTCGCGGCTCTCGACGCCGGCAAGACGGTGGCGCTGGCCAACAAGGAAACGCTCGTCATGGCTGGGCCGCTCGTGATGCGGCTGGCGGCCGAGCGCGGCGCCGTGCTCCTGCCGGTCGACAGCGAACATTCGGCGATCCACCAGGCGCTGCGGTCGGGGACGGCTGACGAGGTCGTGCGGGTGATCCTCACCGCCAGCGGAGGCCCGTTCCGCACCGCACCGCGCGAGTCCCTCGAGACGGTCACTCCGCAGGAGGCGCTCCGCCATCCGACCTGGTCGATGGGGCCGAAGATCACGATCGACTCGGCGACGATGATGAACAAGGCGCTGGAACTGATCGAGGCCCGTTGGCTGTTCGATCTTCCGGCCGACAAGCTGGCCGTCGTCGTCCATCCGCAGTCGGTGGTCCATTCGATGGTCGAGTTTGTCGATGGATCGGTGATCGCCCAGCTCAGCCCCCCCGACATGAAGCTCCCGATCCAGTACGCGCTCTCCCATCCGCAGAGGCTCGATGGCCCCGCGCGACGGCTCGACTTCCGGCTGGGGCTGCGACTCGATTTCGAACCCCCCGATCCGGTCCGCTTCCCGAGCCTGCGGCTCGGGCATGAGGCGGCGGCGCGCGGGGGGACGGCGGGGGCCGTCCTCAACGCCGCCAACGAGGAGGCGGTGGGGGCGTTCCTCGCCGGGAGGATGCGGTTCACCGGCATCGCGGACGTGTGTGCCCGCGTTCTGGAAGGGCATGCGTATCAGGCCGATCCGTCGCTCGACGACATCCGTCGACTCGACGCCTGGGCCAGACAGGAGGTCGTGACGTGGGTGAGTTCGTGACGATGACCGTGGACGCCGGAGCCGTGCTCTTCGGCGCCTGGCCTGGGCAGCGGGGGATCGAGTGGATCGCCAGCCATCCGCTGGAGACGCTCCAGTCGGTGCTCGGGCTCGGGTTCGTGATCTTCGTCCACGAGCTGGGGCACTTCCTCGTCGCCAAGGCGTGCGGGGTGAAGTGCGAAAAGTTTTACCTCGGCTTCGACGTCGGCGGCCTCAAGCTCTGCAGCTTCAAGTGGGGCGAGACGGAGTACGGCATCGGCGCGCTCCCCCTGGGGGGCTACGTGAAGATGCTCGGGCAGGACGACAACCCCGGCGCGGCCACCGCCGAGGCGCACCGGGCCCGCGCGGCCTCGGGTGATCTCCCGGCCGAACCGACCTCCGATCCGCATCCGGCCTGGGATCCGCGCAGCTACCCGGCGCAGTCGGTGCCGGAGCGGATGGCGATCATCTCTGCCGGCGTGATCATGAACGTGATCTTCGCCGTCCTCATGGCGTCACTCGCCTTCGGCCTCGGTGTCCGCGAGGTGGCCTCCGGGACCTCGGCGGTGCGCCCCGGAGGCGCCGCTTGGCGGGCCGGGCTGCGGACCGGCGACGAGATCGTCGCCGTCGGCGGGACGCCGGTGACGGTGTTCAAGGAGCTCCAGAAGAAAGTGACCCTCGGCGATCTTTCCAAGGGGGTCGGCTTCACCGTCCGTCGTCCGGGCGAGGGGGATGTCCGCGAGGTCACGCTCCGCCCCGACACCGATGGCGGGGCACCGATGGTCGGGATCTCCGGGCCGCTCTCCCTCAAGCTCCCCGACGATCTCGGCGAAGGGCTGCCGGGGAGCGCCGGGAAGACGACGCCCCCCCTCGCTGGAGGCGACACCGTCCGCGCGGTCGACGGTGTCCCGATCGACTCCCACGCGCAACTCGTCGCCACCCTCTCCCGGATCCGCGATCGGCCCGCTGTCCTCGGCATCGAACGGAAGGGGGAGCGGCTCGACGTCGAGCTTCCCCCCCGCCCGCGAACGAGCCTCGGCATGGAGATGGCCTCCGGGCCGATCCAGGCGGTGCAGGACGGATCGCCGGCAGCCGCGGCGGGGCTCGCGAAGGGGGATCAGCTCGTGTCGGTCGACGGGGCGCCGGTCGGCGATCCGTTCACCCTCGACGACCGGCTCCGGGCGCGGGTCGGAACGGCGGTGGCGGTGGTCGTGGAGCGGGCGGGGGTCGAGGAGACGCTCGCGGTGACACCGCGCGAGGTGACCTGGATCGATGCCTCACCGATGCGCGCCACGCCGCTGGCGGTGTCGTCGATCGGCATTGCCCTCCCGGTGATCCCGACGGTGACCGCCGTCCTCCCCGACAGCCCGGCCGGGCGTGCCGGCATCATCGCCGGCGACCAACTGTCGCGCGTGCGGTTCGTCGAGCCAGGAGAAGCCGCCGATGGGCCCGGAAACTGGCTCGCCCTCTCGGAGGCCGAGCCGAACTGGCCGGGGGTGATCGCCGTGATGCAACAGCTTGCCGCCGGATCGCAGGTCGAGGTGACGGTCGAGAACGCGGCCGGCAGCCGGGAGGTCGCCCTCGAGCCGGAGGTCGTACCGGGGGAGTTCCTCGTCGATCGCGGTCTGGTCTTCGAGCAGGTCTTCAAGACCGAGCGGGCAGCGACGATCGGCGCGGCGCTGTCACGCGGATTCTCGACGGCGTTCGAGGATCTTTCGATGGTCTACCGCTTCCTCCAGAAGCTCTGGAGCCGGCAGATCAGTGCCCGCCTCCTGGGGGGGCCGATGTCGATCCTCCAGCAGGCGGGACGCTCGGCCGAGGAGGGCTTCAGTGCTCTGCTGCTGTTCCTCACGATGCTCAGCGCCAATCTGGCGGTCGTGAACTTTCTCCCCATCCCCGTTCTCGATGGCGGGCATATGGTTTTCCTGCTGTATGAGTGGGTGACGGGCCGGCCGCCGAGCGAACGCGTCGTGATCGCGCTGTCGTATCTCGGTTTGATCCTCATCCTGTCGCTGATGTTCTGGGTGTTCGGTCTCGACCTCGGGCTGGTTTCCCGGTTCGTCCCCGCGAAGTAGCGGGGCGGCCGGAGGGGCCGGCGAATCCCGTCGCCTGAGCCCCTCCGGAGAACCGACCCGCCACCGGTCAAGTGCCCCATGCCTGACACCGTTCCCATCGGATCTCCTCTGTCCCCTTTGTCCTCGGCGTCGTTCCCGCCGCCGGGGGTGCGGCATGTCGTCTTCGACGTCGTCGGCACGCTCGTCGAGCCGTGGCCCACGGTGCCGGTGGCTTATCAGCGGGCCGCCCGCCGCCAGGGGCTCGAGTGCTCGGCCGAGGATCTGCGGGGACGGTTTGCCGAGGCGTGGCGGCGACAGGAGGCGATCGACGCCAATTCGCAGACCCCCTTTGCCACCAGCCGGGCCCGCGAGGTCGAACGCTGGCGCGGGATCGTCCACGACGTCTTCGCCGCGGACGCTCCGGAGGGGGTGCGCGAGACGGTCTTCCGCGATCTCTGGGATCACTTTGCCGATCCCGGGGCGTGGCGGGCGCTCGATGCGGGGACCCGCCTGGTGGAGGCGGCCCTCGACGCCGGGTGCGGGGTGGCGCTGGCAAGCAATTTCGACGAGCGGTTGCTGGCGATCGCCGGCCGGGTCGATCCGCTCTGCCGGGCGGCCCACGTCTTCGCCTCGTCGGAGCTTGGCTGGCGAAAGCCCGCGGCGGAGTTTTTCCGCGCTGTCGAGCGGCGACTGGGCGCGGTGCCCGGGGAGCTCCTCCTGGTCGGTGATGACCCGCGGCTCGACGTGGCGGCGGCTCGGGCCGTCGGCTGGCGGAGCCTGGGTGTCGGCGGCTGACGCGGGGCCCGGCTGGAAAAGGGCTTATGTGGGCCGTCGTCTGTGGGACGGGCGGGGTGTGGGGACTCTCGGCGCCATCGCCCGCCTGCTATGATTCGGCCCGGGGGGGCAAACCTCCCGTGTCATTCCCCACAGACAAAGAAGGATCGAGCATGTCGACCCCCGCGCTCTCCCGCCGTGGCTTCCTGGCCGCAGGCGCCGCGACTTGTGCCGCCGTCTCCCCCCTTGCCGCCTTCGCCCGTGAGGCAGCCGCCGCCGATCTCAACCTCGGCATCCAGCTCTACTCGCTGCGCGGCTACAAGGTCGACGAGGCGATGAAGCACGCCCGCGACATCGGCTTCCGATTCGTCGAGTTTTACGGCGACATGTTTCCGGTGAACTCCGATGCTGCGGCGATCGCCGCCATGAAGACGAAGCTTGCCGACCTCGGCCTCACCGCCAGCGCCCACGGCGTCAACGGCTTCGGTGGCGATGCCGCCGCCAACCGGAAGGTGTTCGAGTTTGCCAAGGCGGCCGGCATCCCTTGCATCTCGGCCGACCCCTCGCCGGAAGCGTTCAAGAGCCTCGACGAACTCGTCAAGGAGTTTGACATCCGGATTGCGATCCACAATCACGGTCCCAAGCACCGCTACAACAAGGTGGTCGACGTTCTCAAGGCGATCGAGGGGCATGACGAGCGGATCGGCGCCTGTGCCGACCTCGGCCATTACATCCGCTCCGGCGAGAAGCCGACCGAGGTGATCCGTCTCCTCAAAGGGAGGCTCTACGGCATCCACCTCAAGGACTTCCAAGACATGCAGGACGTCACCAAGGGAGTGATCCTCGGCAAGGGGCATCTCGACGTGCCGGCCGTGATGGCGGCGCTCGTGCAGGCGAACTTCCCGAAGAACGGCGCTTTGTCGCTGGAGTACGAGGAGAACCCGGAGAACCCGCTGGCCGACATCCGGCAGTGCTACGCCGTCGCGGCCGACGCCCTGGCGAAGACCTGATCGACCGGCGCGTCGCTCGTCTGTTCCCGGATCCGTTCCCCTCCCCGGAGTGTTCAGCATGGTCTCGTTCCAGTGGTTCCTGACCGGCTGGTGTGCGGTCGTGTCGATGCTCGTCCGCGTGAGTCTCGTCGTGTGCGGTGCTGTCGCCGTCGCCTCGCCGGTGACCGACAGCCTCCCGGCGATCCTCGCGGTCGATCACGAAGGGAAGGGGAACGCCGCGGCCGCGAAGGCTTGGGGGGTGATTGCCGCGGCCGATCCCTCGGCGCTCCCCGAGATCCTCGCGGGGATGGACGACGCCAATCCGCTGGCGGCCAACTGGCTGCGGGCTGCGGTCGATGCGGTCGTCACGAAGGGCGGGGGCAATGCCAAGCTGCCCGTCGACAGCCTCGTCCGCTTCCTCGGCGAGACGAAGCACGATCCGCGCGCCCGCCGTCTGGCCTTCGATCTCGTCAAGGGAGCCGACCCCGAGCGGGCCGATAAGCTCCTCGACGGGATGGTGGAGGATCCGAGCGTAGAACTGCGTCGCGATGCGGTCGCGAAGGTCATCGCCAGGGCTGAGTCGCTGAAGGTCGGGGAGAAGAAGGAGGAGGCCCTCGCCGCTTACCAGCAGGCCTTCTCTGCCTCGCGGAATGTCGAGCAGATCCAGGCGCTCGCCAGCGCGATCCGGGATCTCGGCGGCACCGTCGACCTGACGCGCCACTTCGGCTTCCTCCGCAACTGGCAGATCGTCGGGCCCTTTGACAACACCGAGGGGAAGGGGTTTGCCACCGTCTATCCGCCGGAGGAGAGGCTCGATCTGACGGCCGCGCTCGACGGCAAGGAGGGGAAGGTGTCGTGGCAGCCGGTCGAGACCGGCGACGAGTACGGGATCGTGAACGTCAATCTCTCCTACCCACCTCCGGCGCCGCCGGCCGACGCCAAGCCGGCGGAGGGAACCAAGGAGGGGCTCAAGGGGGTGATCGCCTATGCCGTGACCGAGTTTGTCTCGGCGGAGGATCGCCCCGCCGAAATCCGGCTCGGCTCCAAAAACGCCTGGAAGATCTGGCTCAACGGCAGCCCGGTCTTCGAGCGCGAGGAATACCACCGGGGCATGGAGATCGACCAGTACCGGATGCCGGTGATGCTCCGCAAGGGGCCCAACACGATCCTCATCAAGGTCTGCCAGGACGAGCAGCGCCGGCCCTGGACGACCGAGTGGGAGTTTCAACTGCGGGTTTGCGATGAGGTGGGGACGGCGATCCACCCGGCTGCGAGCCCTGCGTCCGACGCGAAGTGACCGCCCCGGCCCTCCCGCATCCACCTTTCTTAAGCCCAGAGAATCCTTCCCCATGGCCCGCCTCAAAACGCTCCTGATCGCGATCGCCCTCGTGGCTCCGAGCCTGCGTGTCCGGGCCGACGAATGGCTGGAGTTTCGTGGTGTCGGGGGGGCGAGCCGGGTGAAGGAAGGCTCGTTGCCGGTCGAGCTGAGTGCCGCCGATGTCCGTTGGTCGGTCGACCTGCCCGGCCGCGGCCTCTCCGGCGTCCTCGTCGTCGGTGATCGGGCCTTCGTCACGACCAGCGAAGGGCCGACGCAGGATCGGCTCCACCTGGTGTGTCTCTCGGCCTCGACGGGGAAGATCCTGTGGGACCGGCAGGTGTGGGCGACCGGGCGGACGATGTGCCACCCCAAGACGAGCGTCGCCGCGCCGACGCCGTGCAGCGACGGGAAGCACGTCTACGCGATCTTCTCCTCAAACGACCTCGTCTGCTTTGATTTCGACGGCAATCTTCAGTGGCTCCGCGGGATCACCTACGACTACCCCAACGTCAGCAACAGCCTGGGGATGTCGAGCTCGCTCCTCGTCACGGCCGACACGGTGATCGTGCCGGTGGAGAACGACAGCGAGTCGTATTCCCTCGGGATCGATGCGGCGACCGGCGAGAACCGCTGGCGCCTCGATCGTCCCAAGGGGGCCAACTGGACCTCGCCTGTGATCCTCGAGCCGGGGCTCGTGGCCCTGCAATCGAAGAAGGGCGTCGATGCGATCCGTGCCGCCGACGGCTCGACCGCCTGGAGCTACACCGAGGGGGCCGACACCGTCTCTTCGAGCGCGCTTGCCGACGGCGTCCTCTACGTGCCGAGCAACGGCATCACCGCGCTGACCCTCGACCCGGCCGATCCGGCGAAGCAGCCGACGCAGGCCTGGCGTGAGAACACGCTCTCGCCGGCTACGGCCAGCTGCGTCGTGGCTGGTGACGCCCTCTACACGATCAACGGCGCCGGCGTGCTCACTGCCGGTGACCGCGCGACCGGCAAACGCCGCTGGCAGTTGCGGCTCCAGGGGCCTTACAGCGGCACTCCGGTCACCGACGGCAAGCATCTGTGGGCGGTGAACGAGGCGGGGCTCGTGCAGGTGGTGGAACTCGGGGAGAAGGAGGGGAAGGTGGTGGCCACGCTCGATCTCGGCGACGAGATCCTCTGCAGCCCGGCCGCCGCCGACGGTGCCCTCTACGTGCGCAGCAACACGAAGCTCCACAAGATCGGGCGGTAGGCCCACGAGCCCTCGTCGCCCGGTTGCCGGCCGCGGTGGCGGTGGCGTCCGCCGAGACCGCCATGCTTCCGTCGTACCTCAATCGCCGTGATGTTCTTGATCTGGCCCGCCTCGCCGCTCCGGTGGCGTTGTCGCGGATGAGCTTCATGCTCATGGGGCTGACCGATGCGGTCGTCCTCGCCCGCCACGCCCCGGGGCAGCTTCCCTTTGTCCTCAACGCCTTTCTCCCGGTGGGGGTGGCGATGGGCTTCGGGTTGGGCCTCGTCATCGGCGTGCAGGTGATCACCGCCGAGTTGGCTGGGGCGGGGCGCGAACTCGAGACTGGCCGGATCGTCCGCCGTGGGCTTGTCGTAGCGCTCCTCTACGGGATCGCCTCAGCGGCGGCCTGCGCCCTCGTGGCCGGCCCTCTCCTCCGCTGGCTTGGCTTCGACGAGGCGTTCACCGTCCCCACCGCACGCTGCACCCGGATTCTCGCCTACGGCCTCCCGGCCCACATGCTCTTCAGCGCCTCTGCCTCCTATCTCGAGGCCCTCCGCCGGCCGTTGGTGGTGACGGCGATTGGGGCTGTGGCCGTGATCGCGAATCTCGGCCTCGATCTCTTCCTCGTGCCGGAGTATGGCGCCGCTGGGGTAGCCTGGGCGACGACCCTCTCCCGGTACGGGATGGCGCTGGTGGCGCTTGCCGTCGTGGCCCGGAGCACGCCGGCATTGGTGTGGGGGGGCACTCCGACCGCAGGGGAGTTTGCCCGGCAGAACGGCGTCGGCCTGGGGGCGGGGCTGGCCAACATCGCGGAATGGGGAAGCTTCAATCTCACCCACGTGATCGCCACGCTCGTCAGCATCGATGCCGGGGCGCTGTGGGGCTTGACGGTGCAGATGATGGGATCGGTGTTCATGATCTACGTCGGTCTGGGGAGCGCCACGAGCGTCCGCGTTGCCGAACGTTTCGGGCGTGGCGACCGGCAGGGGGTCGCCGACGCCTCGCGGCTGGGGCTCGTCGCCGCCTTGGTCGTCGGCGCGGTGATGGCGGCCATGGTCTGGAGCGCTCGGGGCTGGCTGGCCGTCATCGGGCTCAACGCCGAGGGGCAGCCGGATGGGGCGCGGCTCGCGCCGTTGCTTTCCCGCCTGCTGGCGGCCGGCGCCCTGGTGACACTCTTTGACGGCCTCCAGGGGGTGGCATCGATGGCGCTGCGGGCCCGGGAGGTGATCTGGGCGCCGACGGCGATCCATGTCGCGTCCTACGCGATCGTGATGGTGCCGTTGTGCTGGTGGCTCGCGCTCGGAGAGCGGCCGGGAAGGGGGCAGGGGGTGTGGGGCGTGCTTGTGGGCGTCGCCGTGGCATCGGTCCTGGCCGGCGTCCTCCAGGCGGTGTTGCTCGAGTGGATGGCCCGCCGCGGCGACGTGGCCGAACGTCCTTGAACGGGCGTCACTCGGCCGGCTTCCAGCCGCGGAGGCGGCAGTGGAGCTGGGCAATCTTTCCCATGAAGTGATCCATCCGGTATTTCCCGGCGGCGAGCGTCATCTGCTTCTCCGCCTCGGCGGCATCTCCCTCGGCCTCGGCGAGGAGCCCGAGGTAGAGGTGGGCGAAGCAACGCTGGTTGCGGCGGGCTGTCTCGGGCCCGGCATCGGCAGCGGCGAGAACCTTCTCGACGCTCCCCTGGCCCCGGTAGAGATCGAGGACCTCCTTCATCGGTACGCGGGCATCGTTGCCGACCGGAAGGAGCTGCTTCCGCGCCGTGTCGACGTCCTTGTCGCGCGCCAGACAGGCGAAGTGCCAGGTGACGTTCTCGACGTCGGCCGGGTTGACCTCCTTGTGGCGTTCGAACTGGGCCACGCCATCGGCGAATCGGTCGGCGTAGTAAAGGGCCAAGCCGCGCTGCCACAGCTCCGGCTCGATCGCCGGCCGGAGCTTCACGAGCGCATCGAAGGCCTCGGACGATTCCTTCGGCTTGCCGGCGAAGAGGAGATTGACGCCGTCGTTGAAGAGCCGGTTGGCGTCGGGGGCCTGCGCGGCGCCGCTCCTCGCGGCGAGGGACAGGGCGAGGCCGGCCAGGAGGCTGCGGCGGTCGAGACGGATCGGGGGGTGCATGAATCGGAAGCGGAGGTGGGCTCCGCCGGTCTCTGGGGGTTGTCGAGCGGGGCGCGCCACCGGAACGCCGGTGGCCGGGGCGCGACGCCCATCAATGTCCCGGCTCGACTTGCCGCTGTCGAGGCCTCTCGACAGCGGCGCGATTGCGACGATTCCGGACGATCGGCCCGGAGGTGCATCGGCCCGGAGGGAGGGATCCCGCTCGCTGCGGGGGTGTAGACTGTTGCCCGGCATCGGGTGCACGGGGGCGGTGAGCCCCGGGAGAGTCGAGGAGCGGATCGCATGGCTGGCGACGGGGAGACGCGCGGGGCGGAGAACGACGCTCGCGAGCTCGTGATCGAGCTTCCTACGGAGGGGGGGAAGCCGGCGCTCCAGATGCGCTTTCGTCACATTCCGGCAAAGGGACGCCGGTTTCGGATGGGAGAGCGGGGGGGAAGCAGTGCTGCGGAGCCAGTCCATGAAGTCGAACTTGCCGAGGACTACTGGCTCGGCACGTTCGTCGTCACCCAGGGAGAGTATCGAGCGGTCGTGCGCTGGCTTGTCGAGCAGCATGAACGCCGCTCGGACGGCAATCGCTGGAATGAGTATTTATACGTCAAGGCCGGAGACGACCGGCTGCCGGTCGAGGATGTGACATGGATTGACGCCGCCGCCTGGTGCGACGGGCTCTCCCGCTGGCTTACCGTCCAAAACCCTGGCCTTTGTGCCTGTCTGCCGAGCGAAATTGAGTGGGAATATGCCTGCCGG
>Ga0114959_10001598_pt1 | contig 19506 bp, 24 predicted proteins | sample C_130625_EF_Meta_FD_87317 | JGI IMG/M metagenome (GOLD analysis project Ga0114959, IMG submission 87317) | Freshwater microbial communities from Lake Croche, Canada to study carbon cycling - C_130625_EF_MetaG | ecosystem: Environmental > Aquatic > Freshwater > Lake | place: Lake Croche, Canada... | reverse complement strand
ACCTTACCACTTTTCAAAAAAGTGGTTCAAAACGTTTGGCTCCACCTTACCACTTTTCAAAAAAGTGGTTCAAAACGTTTGGCTCCACCTTACCACTTTTCAAAAAAGTGGTTCAAAACGTTTGGCTCCACCTTTCTTAAAGGTGGATACTTATGAAATTTTGCGTGTAGGAATATCAGAAGAAACAATATAAATTGAATTTTCTGTAATAATAATAAATTCTTCTGCACTTTTGTAAAACTTACCAATACCTGATGTATACTCGTCTTCTGATTTTACTAATAATTTTTCACCAGTTGTTTTGGCACCAACAAGTGCCTTTTTATCTAAAGATGCTGTCCAATAATCCATCATTATAGGTTTATCTTCAACAATAGACAATTTACAAGCATGTTTTAATGTTATGTCCGATGGTAATCTATAATTAGATTCAGTTGGTTTCGCAGCTGAACCAGCTACTGTCTTTTGCTCTGACATTTATATAATTTTAAATTATTAATCTTTAAATACTTATTAATTAAAAATTAATAATATTTATTTATTTAAATAAAAGGTATTTAAATAAATATGAAAAATAAAAACAATATATTGGACAAAGAAAATAAATTTTCTTTACATAATTTGGAAAATTACAATCATTTTTTTAACTATGAAAGTGATGAAATTATTGAAAAATACATTCTTTTATTAAGTGAATTCTTAAATTTTATTTTAGAAAAAACCAAAATAAAAAATACAGATTATTTTAAATTTATTATTACTAGGGGGTACGAAACAATAACAAACGTTTTTAATATTATTTTATATTTCACAAAAAATTTGGATCTGACTTTTTATCATTGTCAAAAAGGGTATTATTATTATATTGAATTTATAGAACAAATATCTTATGAACAACATATATTTTTACAACTAAATTCTAAAGATGCAACTACTTACGTTTATAAAAAAACTATTTTTGAATTGAATAATAATATCAAAGAAAATACCCAATCTTGTCCAAAAAGTATTAGAAATAAATTGGACTTAATTAATGAATATATTAAAATATTTAAAAATATTTTTGATATTTTTATAGAATTTATAGAATTTGAAGAATTTGAGGATAAAAATCATTTATCAAATAATAATATTATTATTAATAAATTTACAACGGTGTGTGAAAAACTCTACTCAAAATATAAGAATTCAAAAAATAAAAATTTATACAATAATATTGAACTTTTGAATAATGAATATTACAAATACAACACAAATAATAAAGAAACCATCGTTAATGATTATTTTGAATATATTATTCAGAAAATGTAATAATTATGTTTTTCCTTCTAATTTTCTTTTTTTTATCATTTTCATTTTTTGAATCATTTAATCCAAGCGAGTTAACACTAGGATTTACGATGTTATTTTTTTGACAAATATTGTAATACTCGTTTTTTAATATATTTTTTAAAAAACTGTATATTAACATCAATACATTTTCATCACATTTACCTACTATTAAAACACTACCTGTTCTAAAAATCATAAATGATACTTGTTTTATATTTTGATACATACTCATTTTATCCTTGGATATTTGACACCCATCTTGTATTTCTACATCTGGATTGAAATAAAATTTACACTGTATACCTGGATATGAGCATGGATCATATATTGATTGTATATTATATTTATACTTTAATATATCATACAATGTTTCTCTATTAATAAAGTACCCACAATTAAAATTTGAATTTATTAAAACGGTTTCGCACGTATCATCTTTATATGCCAATTTTGCTTCTATGTTTGGCTGTAGTACATCAATTATCATTTGTAATATTGATTCAAAAACATTGTCATCTTGAATTCCAGGTATCTCTAATTTACCTGTATTAAATATTTTTACATGAAATTCTTTAAAAATAGGTCCTACTTTCAAACGTAATATCAAAACAAAACAATTGTAAAATGCACTCTTCTTTTTTGATCTGTAACTCATTATATCTTTTTTTGATAAACCAATAGTTACTTTCCTAATGTCTTTAAATTTAATACGTCCAGTAGGATTAATTATACTTGTTATAATTTGCTCGTCGTAATGTGTTTCATCTTTTAATCTTTCCTTAATGTCTAATAACTCTTCATCCGTAGTAGAATTAAACTTCATTTGTTTTTTAATTACACCATTTTTTGGCTCCATATATCTCAGTACTGGAATAATCCAAAACATTTCTTTTAAATTAATTGGATTATTTAAATAAGCTATTTTTGTTTTTGTTGATATATAAATATTACTTGATTTAGGAACGTCTTTTTCTTCAATATTTTTAAACTCAAAGTTATCAATAATATTTGTTGATATATAATTTATATTATTACCTTCTATATTTTCTTTCAAACTACATGATTCGTCATTATCATGATCATCATCGTCATCCAAATTATTATAATCACACTCATATTCGTAATTACTGTTTGTAGAAATAAAATTCTTCCATTCTTCATCTATGTTATTCAATAAAGCCATTAAATTATTTATCCACGTATTCTTTATATTCTTTAAATTATATTTATTTCAATTATTTTCTTTAATATAAATATAAAGAAATGTTATCAAAAAATAAAACCACACCTATTAAAATACCTAATATTTTAGGAAAAAATCAAAATCAATATTGTTTGAAAAAAAATTTATTTGATCCCGCGAAAAATTCTCCACCCAATGTTTTTATGATAAAATTATACAATAGAGTAAAACATTATGAGTTCAATCATAAAAATGACATGATTTTAGACACCATATAGTGTAATAATATATTATTATTATTATAATTTTGAGAATGTATAATATTTTCTACAAAATTTAAAAATTCGGTTGTTATTTTTATTTTTTTATTGTAAATAATGTAATTCAAAAAATCTTTTATAATATTTTTTTTATCAATATTGTATTTACTACTTATTAAATGTAAATAATCAATAATATCTTCTAATTTTTCTTTTGAACGTATTTTTTGCATAACGTTTTCCCATTCTTTATATTCTATAATATTGATAAAATTAAAACTATTATCATGTTTTATTCTTATAATGTCCTGATTAGTTTGGATAAAATTAATCATGCTTCTAATATCAGATTTAAATAATTTTTGAATGTTTTCAATAGCATCATCTTGAATATTTAAATACTCTGATTTGCAAATATTTTTCAAAAATAATATGATTTTATCTTTCGGTAGTTGATTGAAACGCAATCTGATGAATTCATTCTGCAATCCTTCATCTATCCGACTAATATAATTACATATTAAACAAAAACGAACGGAACCTTTATAATTTTGTAAAAGATATCTCAATGCTTGCTGTGCATTCTTTGTCATATAATCAACTTCATCCAAAATAACAAATTTCATACCATTATTAAAAAGAGGTTTGGAGTTTACAAAATAGTTAATTTGGTTTCTTATAATATCTATTCCACGCTCATCAGATGCATTCAAATGAATAGTTAGATCTTTACTCGTGTTATTCATTTTTTTTTGGTATGCATTAATCAATTTGATTATTGTAGTAGTTTTGCCTGTTCCAGGTGGACCATAAAAAAGTAGGTTGGGAAAATTTTGACTTTCTATTATATTTTTCAAAATTTTTTTATTTAATGGATCTAAAACGATTTCATCAAAATCATTTGGTCTATATTTTTCACAAAAAGGAATAAATTCCTTATTATTCATCATTTTGGTGTTAATTATATTTTGATACCTTTTTATCTTTAATATTTTAATTCATTTTATAATAAAAATGAATTAAAATAATCAACATATTATTTTTAATGAATATACAAATAAAAAATATGTCGCATAATTCATTGAATTCAAATGGTTATTTAGAATTGATTATTGGACCAATGTATAGTGGTAAAACAAGTAAATTATTAGAAATTTATAAACAATGTAAATTCTGTGATATTTCAGTTTGTGTTATCAACCATTCATTTGATAACCGGTATCATGATTCATTGCTTTCTACACATGATAAAGTAATGATACCCTGTTTGCTTGTTGATAATTTATCAAACTTATGGTTCAACAATGGTGAAATTGACTTGGTTAAATTTACAGACAATTCTGGACATAAATTAATAAGAGCTTCACAAGTTATCTTAATTAATGAAGGACAATTTTTCAATAATCTTTATAGTGTAGTTAGCGATATGTTAAAAAATGATAAAGTTGTATATATATGTGGATTAGATGGTGACTTTGAAAGAAAGAAATTTGGTGAAATTCTTGATTTAATACCATTATGTGATAAAGTAAATAAATTAACATCATTATGTTCTATTTGTAAAGATGGCACTCCAGCATTATTTTCAATGCGAACTACAAATGAAAAAGAACAGACTGTTATAGGTAGTAAAAATTATTTACCAGTATGTAGAATGTGTTACAATAAAAAATATACTACTTCATTAAAAATATAATTATATTAAAACAATTTAAATTGATTTATGATAATTATTCTATAATATATTATATTCTTAATGGCACGAAAAAAAAAGATTCAACCTCTTTTGGAAAATAGTGAAACCAACAATGAAACCAACAATGAAACCAACAATGAAACTAACCATGAAACCGATGAAATTATTAGTGAACCACTTATTACTAAATCAAAAAGAGGAAGAAAACCCAAAAATATATTAATGAATATAAAAAATCAAAATAATGAAAATATAATTTTATCAGATTATGAAAACCTCAAGTTAGAGGTTGAAGAATTTAACTGTTCAAACAATGATGAAGATTGTACCAACAATATAATTAATGATGAAACTCCAACAAAACAAATTGGTAAAAAAAGAGGCAGAAAACCTAAAGGTGGAAAAATAATTGAAAATGTTTTACCTACATTAAACATTAAAGAGAATAAGCCTAATATCATTTTACATTTAAAATGTTCTAGTAAAGATTTAGTAAATAATTTATTTGAAAATAATATTGACGGGTTTGATTTGTCATCAAAAAAAGATTTTTTATATGAGATTATTTCAAACAATAGTGCAAACAATTATGAAAATACAACAAACGTGAAATTACTACAATCACAAGAAAGTAGTGATACTGAATTTTGCGATAATGAATGTCATGTATCTAATAAAAATAGCGATTTGAAAGATTTATGGAAAAAACTAAAAAATTTACAACATTCTTTACATATTAACAATATCAGTGACAAAAAATCAGCGTGTTTTTGGTGTACGTATGAATTTGACAATCCTCCTATTTATATTCCAAAACATTATATTAAAGAATCATATCATGTCTATGGTTGTTTTTGCAGTCCAGAATGTGCTACATCTTTTTTAATGGAAGAAAATATTGATAGTTCAACAAAGTTTGAGCGCTACCATTTACTCAATCATATTTATTCAAAAATATATGATTATAAAAAAAATATAAAACCAGCACCAAAACCATATTATGTATTAGAAAAATTTTATGGTAATTTAAATATTCAAGAATATCGTTCATTGTTAAAGAATGAGCGTTTATTTTTAGTTGTAGACAAGCCTTTGACGCGAATATTACCCGAACTTCACGAAGACAATGACGACTTTATTATTAATAACAAGATTATTCCATCTAATACATATCAAATCAAAAGAAAAATTCTACAAAAGCAAAATAAAACAAATATATTAAGTGAAAAATTTGGATTACAACAAAATTGAAGAAAAAATTATCATAAAAAATAAAATCCTTGCACGAAATAAATTTATAAAATTTTTAGTTTATTATGTCTAGTATATATAATAAACTATGATACCTAAAATCATACACAACATATGGATTCAAGGATATGAAAATTTACCTAACGAAAATAAAACAAATTATGCGAATTTAAAAAAAATGAATCCTGATTGGGATTTCATGATTTGGGATGATGAAATGATTAAACAACTATTAAAAAAATATCCACCTATTTATGAGTTGTATAATAAAAATACTTATACTGTATATGAAAAAGATTCAATAAAAAGCGATATAGCTAGATATATTATTATGAAAGAATACGGAGGCCTATATTTTGATATAGAATATAAATGCAACACGTCCATGGATCATTTATTTAATGATAATATAAATACTAATTCAAGAAATACAATATACATTGCTACTTCAAAATTACATTTATTAGATTATATTTACCCTTTTCAAAATCCAGAATATTCGCCTTCTTTCATGGCAATGGACAAAAACCACCCAATATGGGAGAAACTACTTCAAAAACTCAAATTAGCTAATACGAAATATCAAATTCAAAATGCTCTGGATAGTGCTTTACAAGAAAACAAGAGAGAAACAAACCCTTATCCAATTGTTTTATTTAACAAAGTTAATGGTTACTATGAATGTGCAGACAAAGACACCGTTTGTTTTGCACCTATTTCACATAAGTGGAATCTTGCTTCGTCATTTATCAAATATATCATTTGTTACTATAAACAAATTATACTATTTATTTTAGCTCTCGTTATTATTGTATTTGTAGAATTGCTCTACATGCATAATGCTGCGAAGTTTGGAATGATGAACTACATACCAGGTATACAAGGGTCCGCACCACCAAGCAGTCCGATTTTGCAAAAGAAAAAAGGCAAGAAACAGCTTAAATGATGTAAAAATTTTGGGGTGTTTTACTTTTTTATTCTTGGATAGTATTATTATTATTATTCCAAACCTATCCAAAAAGTATTTTGACTTTTCAAAAATGGACAAAAAAAATGTCCAAAAATGAAAAGGGGCGAAACACTTTTGAAAAAACATTATTTGTGACTGAAATGAATTTTTATCGTGTGAATGCAAAAAAAATAATATAAAATTTGTGAGCATATTTTTTTTTAAATTAAGGGTCGTTTATTTAGGAGTTTTTTTCTGTCAACATTTTATACTGACAAATGTTGACAAATTTTACGCAAATTACACATCATACTTACGAATGTATTCATTGTGACTTTATATCGTCAAGAAAGAATGACTGGGAGCGCCATTTATTGACACGTAAACATAAAAATGTTGACAAAATGTTGACAAATGTTTCCGCATACGCCGCAGAGACGACTCCTCAGCATAAATGCGAATGTGGAAAAATATACAAACATCGGCAAAGCTTGTATGTACATAAACAGACTTGTGTAACAAAAGACGAGATAAATAAAGAATTACATGATAAAGATTTGATTGATTATTTATTGAAAGAAAATAGCGAGTTCAAAGAGATGCTTTTAGAGCAAAATAAAATGATGATGGAACTTGCAAAGACATCACAAACAACCAATAGCAATAATAACATAATGAATAATAGTAATAACCATAGTCACAACAAAACATTCAATTTAAATTTATTTTTAAATGAGACATGTAAAGATGCAATGAATATTATGGATTTTATCAACTCTTTACAATTGCAAGTGTCGGATTTAGAAAATGTCGGTAAAGTTGGTTATGTAAAAGGGTTATCAAATATCATAATAAAAAATCTTAAGGCATTGGATGTTGAGAAACGTCCAGTTCATTGTACCGATACAAAGCGTGAAATCATTTATGTAAAGGATAACGATGAATGGCAAAAAGAAACAAGCGAAAAACCCAAATTACGAAAAGCATTGAAACTATTAGCTCACAAAAATATCAAGATGCTCCCCGTATACAGAGAGAAATATCCTGATTGTGAAGAATGGAATTCCAAAAAATGCAATGAATATAACAAGATTGTTTCTGAGGCAATGGGTGGTGAATACAATGACGATGAAATCAGTTTTGGAAAAATTATAAAGAATGTTGTCAAAGAGATTTCTATTGACAAAGCAGCAAATGGTGATTCGGTAAATCAAATTTGTTGAATGCAAAATAAAATAATAGTGTTAGGTATTATTTTATTTTTTAAATCCTTGTCTCATCCCGTTCTTTTCGTAAATTAAACTCTCTCATGGTAGAATCTAATTTATATCTTATTTGCTTGTAAATTTCTTGATTCACCGTCTTAACAGGTGGTTCTTTTTTTTCAGTTATGCCTAAATAATTTTTAACAACTTGAATAGTATCGTAATTGAATTCAATGAGTTTATTTTTTGCTTCTTCTTGTGTATAATCTGTTTGTCTAAGGACCATTTCTACCTTTTCCTGAACTTCATCGTTATTTGTAAAGGAAATTGAATCACTCATATATGATTTAAATAAATTATTTTTTAAATCATATTAAACGAATAGTTATATATAAGTTATCAACAAGATAGTTTACAATGACTATGAATAATTTTGATACTCAACCTTTATTAAATGAAATCAACGATGTTGTTAAAAATGGTTTTCAAGAAATTCTAAAAGATTATATGAAAAGACACTGGTTACTTGAAGAAACACACGACAAACTTGTGAATTTACCAAGCGTGAAACAATTTTATGGCGCTACATCTGATACATCAATAAATGAAACAAAAGAAGATGTTTTTGAAAAAATAAATAATTTGGATGAAAAAATAAATAATATGTGGAAAATTCAGAGTGATTATATTGTAAAGCTATCAAATCAATTAGATGAATTGAAAATTGAATTAGTTGATTTTAAAAATGATAAAAATAAGAAAAAATGTAACTTTAGTAATATTGAAAAAGAAAATATAAAATTAGAGATTGTAGATGATACTATAGATGAATGTACAAATGATAAAATAGAAGATAATGAGGAAGAAGTTGCATCAGTGGAAACTGAAACAAAGAAAGAAGAAGAGGAAGAAGAAGAGGAAGAAGAGGAGGAAGAAGAGGAAGAAGAGAAGGAAGAGGAAAAGGAGGAAGAAGAAGAGGAAGAAGAGAAGGAAGAGGAAAAGGAGGAAGAAGAAGAAGAAGAAGAGGAAAAGGAGGAAGAAGAATTTACTGAGATTGAAATTGACGATATTACATATTGTACAAATGATGAAGAAAACGGAATAATTTATGAATTGGACAGTGATGGAAATGTAGGTAAAAAAGTAGGATATTTAAAAGAAGGAGATGCATATTTTGATTAGGTCATGGTTGTGTAATTAAAACCTTTTACAATAAAAAATATAATATAAATAAATAATATATGGAACAATTATGCGCACCAGCAATAATTTATTTAATATTTTCAATTACTCAAATACTAATTGATACATATAACGGATTATTTAATACAGCACTTATGAAAGTAGTAGTAATGATTATGGTTACATTTCTTTTGCAAATACTATGTCAACGCGGTTTAAATATTATTTCTTGGATTATTGTATTTATTCCTTTTATTTTAATGACTGTTATTGTATCTTTATTATTATATTTTTTTGGTTTAAATGCAGCTACTGGATCATTTAATTATACTTGTAAAAATTCAGGAGACGACTCTAATACAAACCCTAATATACATAAAGATTCTCAAGGGAATATATTAGTTTATGATCCTTATTATAATCCAACCATAAGCCCTGTATATTTTCAAAGTCCAAATATTGTCATTCCAAATCCAAAAATACAACCACCACCACCAACACAACAAGTGTTAATCACCTCATCTATGTAAAAGAATAAATAAAAACTATTTAAAAAATAAAAACATATTTATGTATAATTAAATATGTTTTTTGAATTCAATACATTTACAAGAATATTTTTTTATTCATTTGTTTGTTATCACTATGCAAGATTAAATTATCCTGAAAAAACTCAAAAAATTGTAGTATTAGTATGTTACAATGGTATTTATTTATATGGTAAACTTCAAATTTTGTTTTGTCAAAAATCTAAACAACTACATAATTTTTTGTTAAACTATAAAGAATACCAAAAAGCTATATTATTTTTAGAAAAATTACAAGAACAATTCAATACAAAATCACAATCACAATCCAAAGATGAAATTACTATGGATTTTATTTCCCAAAACAAAATAATACTAAGTTTTGAAAAAAATGAGTTTAAAAATCATTGTTATATAGATGATAATATTATTGATTATGATTTTATTATTGCAAACGGTGGAAATAATCTTAAAAAAATAATTAAACGTTCCGATTTAATTAAAAATGGTGAGCTTATTTTAGAAGATTGTGATATGTTTAAATTGAAACAATTAGAGTATCAGCCTTTATTATGTGAATTTTTAAATGGTGATGGTACTGTTATAAAAATAGATTTTTGCGACAATAAAAAATCATATAATTTTTTTGTTATTGACAATTGTTTTGATGAGGCATTTTTAATTTATTTTATGAAAAAATATTATGAAGTGGATGTTAAAGAAAAATACATATTAAAGGTACTAGATAGTGATGTAAACACATTTTTATTTGATAGTTCTGATATATTAAAATTAGATGAAAAATTTATTTGTAAACTTAATAAATAATATATATACTTAAATAATTTAAAAAAAAAATGAAATAATAAATTATAATATGGACTCCCAGCAACAGAATACGATAATGACTGAAACAACTAGTTGCAACCCAATGGAAGAATTTCATATGCTATCTGATAGATGGACTCTTTGGGCTCATTTGCCTCATAACACCGATTGGAGCATTAAAAGTTATATTCCAATTTATACTTTTGCTTCTGTTGAAGAAACAATTGCTGTAACAGAAACTCTGCCTCCTGTTTTAGTTGAAAATTGTATGTTGTTTCTTATGAAAGAAGGTATTAAACCTACCTGGGAGGATCCACAAAACAGAAATGGTGGATGCTTTTCATATAAAGTATCCAATAAAAATGTAGCCAATGTTTGGAAAGATTTGACTTATGTAGTTGTGGGTGGAACAATTAGTAACCTAGCTTCATATGTCAATAAAGTAACTGGTATTACAATTTCACCTAAAAAAAATTTTTGTATTATTAAAATATGGATGTCGGATTGTTCAAACCAGAACCCTGGTGTTGTGACAACAGATTTAAAAGGGTTAACATCACAAGGGTGTTTATTTAAAAAGCATAGTCCTGAATACTAGCAACTTTTGGGAAAAGTTGCGCAAAATCTATTGGAAAAATATAGCAAAATATTCTGCTATATTTTTTTTATAATGATTGTCTTCTTTTTGGCTCCACCTTTTCTAAAGGTGGATTCTAAAGGTGGATTGGATTTAGTTTGGAACTGGGAATGGGCGTTGGTTCGCTTCAATCACTAAAGGTTCTGGAATGTAAGTAGGACCTTTCTTGTAAACATTAGACCAGCATAATTCTTTTAATTCTGGTACAAAAATAGGAGCTGGTTTCACTAAATTTGTTGAATTAATACCAAATAAAAAAGATTCAATGTCTGGTGCATTATACGACATTTGGTTTCCTGGTATTTGCGCAGGAAGTAAACCTGTTCCTGGTAATCTAGTATCATAAGCTGCACCATATTGAGAATTTGGATATAATGCGTAATTTTCGGATTCTTTAAATTCTCTTTGTTCTAAACAGTAGTTTCCTTGGGTGTTTTTATTACGAGTTGACGCCATTTTATTATATTTATACAAATAAATTATTTTTTAATTTTGTAATTTTATCGGCGCTAATCATTCCTTTTTCAAAAAACTCACATATACATGGATAAAATAAGTATAAATTATCATATGAAAACAATACCATAAAATATTGAAATTTATCGTCTTTATTTATTTTATCAAATAATCCATTTGTACTTACACAATCATGAATATTGGAACAAATATCGTAAATTTCTTTGCATTCTATCATAATATTATAAAGATTTGCCATTTTTTCAAGAATAATTTCCTCTAAAAAATCATCTAGCCCAAAAATAGATAACAAATCATATTTGTAAATTAAATCAGCTAAGTCTTCTTTTTCGTTTTCATTTTCATGTTTAATATTGAATTTTTCGTTTAAATTTGCATCATTATATGTAATTTTATGATTTGTTTTTACAATTTGATTTATATCTGTAGGCATAATCATATTTTATATTATATTACAATATAAAATAAACTACTTTTAAGTAGAAATCAACCTTACAACTTTTCAAATTTACCTTACAACTTTTCAAAAAAGTTGTACAAAACACCCAAACAACTTTTCAAAAAAGTTGTGCAAAACACCCAAACAACTTTTCAAAAAAGTTGTACAAAACACCCAAACAACTTTTCAAAAAAGTTGTGCAAAACGTTTGGCTCCACCTTTCCAAAAGGTTGATTTGGCTCAACCTTTTTCAAAGGTTGATTTGGCTCAACCTTACAACTTTTCAAAAAAGTTGTGCAAAACGTTTGGCTCAACCTTTCTTAAAGGTTGAAAGGTGGATTTAGACATATTGATAAGTAGTATGTTTATTGAAATAATCCGCATCTCTAGTAAGTTCACGAGATGGAACACCGCCACGAATCCAACCTTCTGAAGCAACACCTTCAACACAATTTGCCGGATTGGTAATTTGTTCTTTAATTGCCGGTAATAATGGGGTTGAATGATAAGTAGCATAACTTTTTTCACTCAAGTTGGAAACACTCTTTTTATTTACAATTTGTTCACCTTGTTGTATCTGTGATTCAACAACTGGATTTACTGAACCTCTTCCTAAATAAGGAACGGTTGCAAAAGGACGTTGAAACAAATCTATATGGCATCTTGGATGCGTTTGAATAGTACCAATTAAAAGGTTGGAAGAATCGTCAATGTTACAACCACCGGCACCGCTTCCATAACCTCCATTGTAGAAAATACCTGGTTGTGATGTTGCTAATGCCTTTGGATTTTTCATAGAACAATCAGATGAAAAATAATTTTGCAACATATAATTTGCGGCTTCTACATTTTGAATATCAGTTTGTGATTTGCAACATGGGTCTAAACCAATTCTAGACATATTATCAAAAGTATAACTAGAAACAGTATCCATTTTTATATTATATATATAATAAAATTATTTTTTTTTACATAAAATAATCTATATTTGTTTCTAAAAATAAAATAATAAAATTGATTTTAGTTTATTATTATATTACTTATTATACTTTATCATGAAAAGACAAGCTAGAATGTCAAAAGCAGAATTTGAAAGCAAAATGTGTTTTATAAAACACGACGTTGAAGAAATTGAATACATAATGCATAAAATTATATATAATTCAAAAATTATCAATGTTCCGGAAATATATAGTTATGATAAAAAAAATAAAATATTAGTCATGCAGAAATTACATAATATGAATATATCAGATGAATACGGTGAGGATGCAATCAATGTACCTCCGAGCATGTTTACTCTAATGCAAGATACAATTAGAAAATTATTCTATTTTGGTATAGAATATCCAAATATTACTGGTTATAATTTTATATTTTACAATAAAAAAATGTATCTCACTAATTTCAAATATTGTAAAATATTTGTAAATAATCCAATTAAAAATATTGATCCATTTATTAAGTATTTTATAAATGGATTATGCGAATGGAATCCAGATTATAAATAGGTGGTTATCTATTATATTTTCGTATTGTCTTGTTTTTATTTTTATATTTTCTCTTTTTGAATGTTCTTTTACGCGAATTTTTTATACCTCCAGACATTCCTTTTCCATACATTTTTTCCAAACCTTCATTATAATCGTTGATAAAATTTTCTACTTCACTATCTTCAAAACCGCCACCCGTAGATACAGATACATCGGTCTTTTTCAAAAATAAATATCCAAGACGTGTTCTTGACATGAATTCGTACGATCCATAATTAATATAACTAGAAAAATCATCCAAGGACAAAAACATGGTTAAAAATTTAATAAATATTTCGTTACCTGGAGAGAAAACCATGGGCATGTTTGTTTTAATTTTGGGTCTATAAAAATCATTTAAATGAGTAAAACTACTCATATCTGGAACAAATACAAAATCCAATGATTTGTAAACATCTATTTTCACTTTCAATAAATCATAGTATCTTGAATTATAACCTTCTTTATGTATTGGGTTATAAATAACATGTTTACCTTCTTGTAATAATTTAATTATTAAAGCAATCATTTTTGCATCATTAATATACTTTTCATCATTTTTATCAATAACATTTTGAATTTCAATTACATTATTATCATTATTGAAATTAATCAAATTTAAACCTTCTACATTCATTTGTTGAGCACGATTTTTATTTGTTTCTACTACTTGATTGATCGTTAGTTCAGGATCACTCATGTATTTTTTTGTTCCATATTGTTCATCATACTCTAACACATAAAGAGGTTGAGCATTTTCAAACTCATTGGATACATCTACCAATTTTTTTTGAATTAATATTTGATTTCCATCATTTATATAAATAACATTTTTCATATAATCAAGATAACTTTTAAATGATGAAACCATTTCTTTATTAGGAAAAAAAATAAATTCATGTAATTCTTCTGAAACTGGGTCCAATTCTTCCAAAAATGAGTAAAATTTCGGTGTTCTATCACTTGATGCACCTGCACCTGAAGCAGTATCCTCACTAGTTAAACATTCAGGATGTTCAATAATAATAGTTTCTCTCATTAAGGCTTCATCATAATCATAAACATTATCCAACATACGTTCATCATAATCTAAAGATAACCATAAATATTCTATAGGCAATTGTATGATTTTCATATTGCATAAAAATTTTTTGGTGTTAAAAATTAGCGATAAAATTCTATCATCTGCTTTTCCTTGATTGTATGGTTTGGCAGATGCACCAATCCATTCGTCTATCAATATTCTTGATTCATGTGATTGAGAAAAAAACATAGTTCCTCCTGAAGTCTCAAATGTATATGGATCATAGGTAATACTTTCATTCATTTTCCAACTAGAACGTGGATCAATCCACCATCCTCTGGCCATAAAATCAACATCACGCAAATCAAAAATCATTGGATATTTTCTAATATACATATCTCCATCTATGTATAAAACTCCCCTTCCTTTATCTTGACACAATTCAAGGGATTTCTTGATAAACAATGGTTTTGCATTTATAGCCATTTGATAGCCGCCTTGTTGAGCAAACTCTGGATACTCTACAGATAAAAAATTACACTCCATATTTTTACATGCGTCATCCCACTGGGATATCATTTCTTGAAATTGAATTGGATTTAAATATCTCAGTTCAATATTGAGAATATCAAAAATATTTGTGTTATTATATTGAGAATCATTAAACCCACTACTTACGTCATGATTTTTTTTTGCTTTTAAATTAGTTTTTATTTGATCATTAATAGCATTTTTTTTATCTTTTCTCTCTTGAATTTGAACTTTTAACTCTTCATATGCTTTCGTTCTTGATGCGTCATCATAATCAGTACTGGATTTAATTGTAATATATTTCTCTTCTAAATCTTTAATTTCATTATTTAATAAATACAATTGTATAATTTCGTTTTTATTAATTAATATGGCATATTTTATGATTAAAAATAAAATGTTTTCAACATATTTCTTGTTTTTAAATTCAAAATTCTCAGGAGTTTTTCCATTTTTTTTGTATTTTTCTAAAATTTCTAGAGCTTTTTCATCTCTTTCTTGTACTTGTAGTTTATTATCTATATTACAATATTCATATATTGAATCCATATAAGATTGAGCAAATTTTGATATCATTTGAAAATAAATGGACGTTTTTTTGTCTTCTTCATAACTTTTGAAAATTTTATCAATGAGAACGGGTATTGCATCTTTTTTTGTATAATTCATTGCAAGCGTATTAATCATATTTGTAAAATATTTTATGGTTCTTTTAATTATATCTTCGTAAAATGCAATGCATGGACGAGCTGTATTCTGATTTAAATTATTTCTTCCCCACCAGTACGTTACAACAACAAAATTGCTATTTTCATTAACTATTGTTGGACTTTTATTTGTTTTATTTATTATATCTAAAAGTTGTGACATTATACATATAAATATATAAATAAATTATATTGGTTATAATTTATTTATATCATGTTTCATACACTATGATACACTATGATACACTATAATACACTATGAATATCATAAAAAGAAAATTAATAAAGAATATATCTGTAGTTATCTTGTATTCTTGCAAATGCGCCTTCTGGTGTACTCTCTTTACCAGAAAATTTAAGATCATCATATAAATATTTGGCATAAGCACCTTGATCATTTGTAACACGTGTATTAGCTGTGCTATAAAAACGACGATTGGATTGGTCTAGTTCAAAATTATTCCACAAATCACCGTATAGTTGCTTGTTTGTATTATTGATACCAGGATTCATAAATTGTACCGATTTTTTTACATTTTTTGTAATATTTTCTTCAATATCAGGATTGAAACTAGGTGGAGCAGCCTTTCTATCAGGGTCATCCATTATATCAGTAAGAAGAACATTGCTAAATGGATTCTTTTTGTTTCCTTCTTTGAATTCATTGCTTATAACACTTTCTAAAGTTACTGGATTCGTAATTGTATTTATTTTTTTATCAAATAAACCCGTTACTTGATTTCCTTGAACCTCAAACCCTTCTTCATTTTTTAATATATTTTTTGTTATCTTGGGCTTCTGTATTTTATATACTATAAAAATCATTACAATTGTAACTACACCAACAATTATTATTCTTGTTGATCTTGTTAAAATAAATCCTAAAATAGTAATTATAATGATTAATCTCGTAATCGCATTTAATTTTTCTTCATAACACATATTTGTAGTAGGCCATAATTCAAATATATAGTCTTTATTAAATAAAATTGTTGGATCGTTTGACCAAATTTCTTGTTTTGTTGTCATTATATATATATCCACCTTTTAAAAAGGTGGAGCCAAACAATTAATTTTATTTTTAATCAATAATTCTAGCTTTTTTTAAGGTAGATTTCTAAAGGTGGCGTTGTGCAAAACGTCAAAATGGTTTGGCTCCACCTTTTTAAAAGGTGGAAAAAGGTGGATAAAGTTGTGCAAAACTTCAGTTAAAAAGCTCGGTCAATTATATTATAATTACATTGTTGTGCAGTTGTACCTAATTTTTTACACATATCTAAAAATATAGATATGTATATTTCATTGTCATTATATTGTTTGCATGTATACAAGTCAAAAGCTAAATGATTTCTCTCTGGAAATGTATGAACTGATAAATGTGATTCAGATAGCAAAAATAAAAAACTACACCCTTGTGGAAAAAATTCATAGTCTACTTCACCTAAAATAGTAAATTTGTTCTCTATGCATAAATCTTTACACATCAATTTCAATTCTAATTTACTATTTAATAAATTACTATTTGTTATATTCTTGAAATCACATAGCAAATGTTTACCCGAACTTTTCGTATTGTCAAACATTATAATACTTATTTTTTTATATTTAAATAGTTAGTAAAGATAATTATTTATTTCTTACCTTTTTTCTTTTTGTTATTTTTATTGGTTGATAAATTTGGATTGGCATTTCGTGGCGTTTTTTCAGCCTTTTCACCTTTACTAAATAATGCAACTAACTCATCCTCTGTCATTGTAGGTTTTGTTGATGGTTGGTTTTCTTGTTGCATATTTTTTGCAGCCTTATTCAATTCTGCCTTGGCATGCATTCTCTCTTTCATCTTAGCAAGCCTCATTTTTTTATTCAATTCCGCTTCCATAGCACCGTAATTTACTTTTCCACCTTTTCCTAATCCAGATGCAGACATACCCATCTTACTCAACATCTCTTGAATACCATCCATTCCTGGCATATTTTTCATTTTATTCATTATTTCAGTTGCCTCTGCAATTAATTCACTCTCTTTAATCTCTCCTGATTTAATTCGGGTGTCCAATTTCTCACCGACATTTTTTACCAAACCCATTAGTTTTCCTGGATTTTTTACTATTTTATTAAATACATCTTTCATATCAGTAGAACCATCCATATCCAATCCTAAATCAAGATTTTCAGCAGTTTCTTCGGCTATTTCTTTTGCCAATTTTCCCAATTTTCCTTCCAACATACTTGTTATATGATCATGTAAATCAGCTGGATTTGGTAAATCATTCATGTTTATATTGGAACCAAAATTTGCACCCATATTATTTCTACTATTGTCATTGTTTTCATTGTTGTCATTGTTGTCATTGTTGTCATCGTTGTTATCGTTTTCATTCTCACTAGCTGGCTTCATATTAAAAATTTCTTGCATTTTTGTCAATGTCTCTTCCAATTTATTTTTAAAATCACCTTCATTAATGGCTTCAAATAATTTTGCACTATCACCAAAAGCATCCTTATTTTCTATTGTGTTAATTATAGAAAACATGATAAGTTGTAAATATTTCCAAATAGTTTCTCTCGTTTTTGATGTTATATCAAATTGCCACAAGTCCTTGAAATGAATGTGAGGCAAAAATTCAGTATCTACCGTTGAATCTTCTTTGAAAATATCATCATTTTGATAAAGTATTTCAAAAAATTTAACCGGATATTTTTTTTGACAAAATGAGAATAAAATATGAATACTTGTTTTTTCCGATTCTTGAATGGCACATATTCTTTTATCCTCTTCTTCAATATAATCAAAATTAGATGAATCTTTCCACCATTTATTAATAATCGGTATGTATTCAGGAAAAGTAATTTTAATATCATTTACAAAATCCTTCATTACTTTTGAAAATTCTTCAGGAACATCTTTTTTATTCAAGTTTGACATCTTATAACTTGTATATAATTTATTTTTTTAAGTCAAACTTTTAATAATTAATATTTTAACTTTCATATAAAAGACATAATTTACTCAAATTTTGTATATATTTAATTGTTTTTTTTTGATTTTCTTCCGACATTTGTTTAATTGGTTCACGTAATCTATCAATACCCTCCATTATTTTATCAGAATATTCCGTCTTGGATAAATCTGATGAATAATCTTTTTCTATAAAAAAAGATATATCACCATTCTCTATTTGCGTCTTGTATTTATCAACTATATTTGTTTTCCATATTTTTATTATCATTTTAGGATTAGCTTTTCTAATCATGATCAATGAATTTTTCGCAGTTAAAACATCATTATTTTCAGGAAATACTGAATAAACATCTGAAATAAATTCTACAAAATGATCGTTGAAGACAGGTAATATATTTTGATTGTTTTTTTGCATCACTTTAAATATAAACTTAATTTTATATTTAAATTCCTTTTATTGTAAATATTGTAAATGTGCAAATGTGCAAAGGTGCAAATATTTGCAACATAACTCATTATATTTGTATGTTACGAAGAATCATCGTCATGATCGTCGCCAACACCGATATCTATATTGAATCTATTACTAACAAATAATTTTGGGTCTCTTAAAACTATATTACCTGGTTTAGATAATAATGGCGTCCAATAAGTACAATTTTCAAAAAAATAGTGGATTACAATTGATTTTCTTGTAATAGTTGGATCATTTCGTTTACTTCCACCATGCATTAAGTTAGAGTCCCAAATTAAAATGTCGCCTTTTTTTATAGTCCCGTATTTT
>Ga0114959_10001596_pt1 | contig 19510 bp, 19 predicted proteins | sample C_130625_EF_Meta_FD_87317 | JGI IMG/M metagenome (GOLD analysis project Ga0114959, IMG submission 87317) | Freshwater microbial communities from Lake Croche, Canada to study carbon cycling - C_130625_EF_MetaG | ecosystem: Environmental > Aquatic > Freshwater > Lake | place: Lake Croche, Canada... | reverse complement strand
TAAACTCATAAACTCATAAACTCATAAACTCATAAACTCATAAACTCATAAACTTACTTTCGATAATCCAAGGCAGGTTTTCTGTCGCCCAAAAGCGCTTCATATTTAAAATTTGCCCCACGTTTTTGCATCCATTCTGCTTTTGCTTTTTCAATTAAACCCGCATCTGTGAACAAATCCAAAGCCGTGCAAGCCAATGTTTTAGCGGCCACAACCATTCCTTTTTGACCAATCGTCATACCACTTGCCGCCGTTGATTGCCAACTATGTGCGGCAGAACCCGAAACCCAAGTGGCCGTTTGTAAACCTACCGTTGGCACAGTCCAACTCACATCACCCACATCCGTAGAACCTCCACTTGTTGCACTTTCTGAACCGTCTCTAAAATCTTTTACCTTGGCCGCATTTTCGACGGGTTGTTTTTGGTCGCCTAATGTTTCACTGATTTTCTCTGCAAACTTTTTCTCTTCTTCCGTATAAGTTACCCCACCGACCATTGATAGATTATTGTGCATCGTTTCAGCCAGCGTGACATTTGGTAGAAGGTTAAAAACACCACCCAAAACTTCCCATTCCACTTTCGTTCCCGTTCCCAAGGCCGCACCTTGCGCCGCATTTTCAATGCGTTTCCAAACACTTTGTAAAATATCACGGTCTTTGTGACGAGCATAGTAATATACCTCAGCGTAGGCCGGAACCACATTTGGTGCATCTCCGCCTTTCGTGATGACGTAATGAATGCGAGTATCCTGCGGAATGTGTTCACGCATCATGTTCACCATCATATCCATTGATTCAACGCCATCCAGAGCCGAACGACCTCTTTCGGGCGATGCCGCAGCGTGAGCCGCAATACCTTTGAAACGGAATTTAGCATTTTTATTAGCCAACGAAGTTCCCGCATCAGCTGAATTCTGAGAACCTGGATGCCAGTGCAAAACCACATCTACATCATTAAAAAGTCCTTCACGAACCATGTAAACTTTGCCCGCTCCACCTTCTTCGGCAGGACAACCGTAGATCTTAACCGTACCTTTTTGTCCCGATTTTTGTAACCAATTTTTTACTTCAATAGCCGCCGCAACCGATGCTGTGCCAAATAAATTATGTCCACAACCGTGTCCACCTTTTTGGTTTGGAATTGGTTTAATTTCGGGAACAGATTCTTGCGCTAATCCTGGGAGAGCATCGTATTCCGCTAAAATTCCAATGGTTGGTTTGCCTTCGCCAAAAGTTGCCAAAAAAGCCGTTGGAATGCCTGCTATGCCCGCTTGAACATTAAAGCCTTCTTTTTTGAGTAATTCTTGCAATAAAATGGATGACTTTTCTTCCATGTAACCCAATTCGGCATAATTCCAGATTTGCTTTGAAATCTCTGCGTATTCGTCAAAACGTTTGTCGATATTGGAAATAATGGTTTTTTTATCGGTATTTTGTGGAGGGACCGCTACAGTCTTCTTTTTTTGCGAAAAGGCCGATAAAGCAGATAATGTTAGGAAAATAATAAACGATTTTTTCATTTTTGTTTGGTTGATTTTATTTTATAAAGATACAAAAGTGTCCGAATATTATTTGAGATTGATATTTTTAATAAGCCGAATAATTTAATTTATTTTTTGCTATTGAAGCATAGTTAAGTAATGGTTAGGATTTAGGTATTCCGATTTGGCACATCATAAATCTGAAATTTAATCAATTTCCTTTTAATAAAACGTCGTTCAACAGGGACAGATTACTTAAAATGCATCTTGGTGTTTGAGAGATAAACTATTTAATTTAACTTCACACAACAAATCTAAATAAAAAGCCGATGAAGCCTTTCTTAATCCTAATATGTGTTTTATTTATTTCAAAATCATTTGCCCAAAATATTACGTCAGCCGAAGAACAGGATGCCATCAAAAAAGTAATTACCGATGAATCTAAGTTTTTCTACGCTCGAAATTTGGAAAAATGGACAAATTGTTATCGCCAAACGCCACAAACTTATTGGGCAAAAGTCGAAAAAGAAGAAGGATTTCAGAAAGAAGGTTGGGATAATATTATGCCTTTCGTAACTAAATATTTCAAAGAAAATCCAAAGGCAATTAAGGCAACCTTCAAACGAGAAAACTATAATTTCAGAAAAGTCAATCCAACCTACGTTTGGGTAACATTTGACCAAAATAAAATTGTCAAAGATAGAAAGGATTTATCAAAGGAAACTCGTACGCTGGAATTAATCAAAGGAGAATGGAAAATTGTCAATGCAACTGGTTTTTACTTACCTACCGACAAATCAGTAAAACCTGAAACAGCCATTAGCCCAAGAGAAAAAAGTAAATCGGAAAGCTCAGAGAAGGAAGGTTCGGTGAATTCGATAAAAGAGAAGAAAGTAAAAAAGGCTTTGTAAGTATAGTTATGAGTTAAGTTAAATTCACAGCAATCAAACTTAGTTTAACTCATAACTTATAATTTTCAACGGGTAATTAGATAACAGGCGTTGCGAATAATTTTACATCTTCAAGCGTAATGACATCGTTACACATAATTACCAAACGTTCAACGACATTTCGTAACTCCCGAACATTTCCCGTCCAAGGTAAACTCTGCAAGTGAAGCATCGCATCGGGCTCAACTTCTTTGGAGGCCTGACCGTATTCTTCTGCCACATCATCCAAGAATTTTTCAACTAAAAGGGGCACATCATCCGGACGTAATGCCAAAGCGGGCACGTGAATCGGAATTACGTTCAAGCGATGAAATAAATCTTCTCTGAAACGACCTTCGGCAATTTCCAAAGGTAAATGCTTATTTGTTGCCGCAAAAACACGGACGTTGATTTTAATTTCCTTGTCGCCGCCAACTCTCGTAATTTTACTTTCCTGCAAAGCTCTCAACACTTTTGCTTGTGCTGAAAGCGACATATCGCCAATCTCGTCCAAGAAAAGTGTTCCACCATCGGCCTGTTCAAACTTCCCAATTCGTTGTTTTATGGCAGAAGTAAAAGATCCTTTCTCGTGCCCAAATAATTCAGATTCAATTAATTCAGAAGGTATTGCAGCGCAGTTGACTTCAATAAGCGGCATGTGCGAACGCCCACTTCTTTCATGTAAACGCTTGGCTACCATCTCTTTGCCGGAACCGTTCGGACCCGTAATAAGTACTCTTGCCTCGGTGGGACCTACACGATCGCAAGTATGTATTACCCGTTTTATGCTTGAAGATCCCCCAACGATTTCATTGAGTTTATAGACTCTTTTCTTCAAGACTTTCGTCTCGACAATCATCTTTCCACGCTCAAGAGCATTACGCACCGTTACTAGCAAGCGGTTTAAATCTGGTGGCTTTGAAATAAAATCAAAGGCTCCTCGTTTGGTTGCTTCCACAGCGGTCTCAACGTTTCCAAAAGCTGAAATCATTATGAATTGAGCCCCTTTGCCCATTTCAGTGGCTTTTTGCAACAAATCCAAGCCCTCGATTTTGGGCATCCGAATATCACACAGCACCACATCATAGTCATTTGTCGTTACTAACTCCAATCCTTGTTCGCCATCATTGGCCTCTTCGATTGCATAGCCTTCATATTCGAGGATGTCTCTCAATGCTCCTCGAATTGCTTTCTCATCATCAATAATTAATAATTTTGCCATAGGGTGGTCGGTATAAATTTTGGCCTAAATTGTTTATAAATTATTTAATAGTGTGTTTTGCTTTAAGTATATACCAAAAATACATTATATTCATCTTTTAATTATTTTTTTTTAAAGAAAAGACCTTTAAGTATGCTAATATGTCTTAAAATCACAACTTTTCCTTTAAAAACTTTTAGAAAATACTTAAAAACTAACAAGGCCGGATATATCTGCAGGTCTGGTACGGTAACAATTTCCATAGAAGTTGTATATTATGATGCTGACCATAATTTGTTGTAAAGGGCTTAGGCAGAAAAGGTATTTCAGGTATTCTTCTCATTTGTTTGTACAAAAATCCATATCATGTAGTGAAGGAAATATTAATTTCTTGCATAATCTTTCTACTCTCCTGGTCTCACGCAAAAATTTAAGTCTTAGGTTCAATTTTCAAAGGTAAAATTAGCCTCTGATAGATTTTAAAAAGGAATTGTTGGCTTTAGTCTATGAGGTTATTCGTTTTTTTATGGTACTTCGCAAGTGATTAGGGAGATTAAACAGAGGTGAAGAAAAGTGTTTTCGGGTAGATTTTTTTTAACAGATTAAGATTCTGATTTATGCAATGACGTAAACGTATGAATTCAGGTGGTAGAACAGATTTGAGAACAGCACCAGCAAAATTTGGCAGAAAAACGACGAGTTTCTCAATTTGATTTTCAAACGAAATTATGTCTGACATTGATACTTATCGCTTGAAATCTGTCTGGGCAAATGCCCTAAATGTCGGGATAATAGTACATAATCCCTTTTCTGAAAAATTGAAACTTGGTTTTAACATCGACGCCATTGGCAAAACATGGGGAGGGATTTCTTCTGGCGTTTTTATTTTTTTTTTAAAATAGCTGTAAATAACGGGGTGGTTTATTATCTTGACTTTCATATCTGGAGACTTGTCATTTTTTATAAATTAGGGATTCAGAAATAGACGACTTAAATTTATAGCGTTAACCTGATTACAGTATAATAAATAAAATAGAAATAAGAGCGAGCCCAAGTTTTCAATTTGTTAAATTAACCACTAAAAAGAAAGTTGAAATAAACAGCTTCAATCGGAAGATCTAGGTCGAAAAAAAGTTTTATGCCAAAGGTATCTTTTGTTTACAAGTTGTAGAGGCCATTTAAATTAAATTCGGTAGCTGAGAAAGCATATTTTTTTGACCATGGATGTGTTAAAAACTGTTGTTTATCATCGTTAAATGTGAACTATATTGTAAATGAATGATCCAAAACTAACTTTTAAAGGCAATAAAGTTCACTAATGCAGCTTTTAAATATCATACCTTATCAACCAGCAATTTATATGAAAAAAATCTTATTTTTTGCCTTCTTTGCATATCTTACCAATAATATTTCAGCCCAAAATTGGAAACCGGTGACTGCGAGCGTTTCTTTCAAAATGAAAATGTTGGGAACATCCGTTACGGGTAATTTTGAAGGTTTTTCAGGAATGTGTAAATTTGACCCGAATGATTTGATAAATTCAAGTTTAATAGGTTCGGTAGATGCCAATACGATTGATACATATAATGGTCTCAGAAACAGACATTTAAAAGAAAAAGAAGACTTTTTTAACGTAGCAAAATACCCTAAATTGAAAATGAAAACTACTAAAATCGAAAAAGACGGTAGTAATTATTTGGGATATTTTGACTTAACCATAAAAGAAACTACCAAAAATCTAAAAATTCCTTTCAGCTTTAAACAAGTAGGCGATAAAGCAACTTTTCAAGGAAGCACCGTAATTAATCGGCGTGATTGGGCAGTAGGAGGAGGGACCTTTGGCATGGGCGATGAGGTAACTTTTACGATTATTATCAACGTCCTAAAAGAATAATATATTTAATAACCCTTTGCTTTTTTACACCAATTGAATTACGAAAATCGAAACCATTATGCTTCAACAAACAAATATTGAAATTATAGATCAACTCATTGATTTACTGAAAGATATAGATACCTTGGTTTATCAGGCTTCTCTTCAAACTTTGCATGATTGTTCCGTTGGACAACACGTTAGACATGTAACAGAATTTTATTTATGTGCATTAAAAGGCTATGAAAATCGCATGATTGATTATGATGCACGAGAACGAAATATCATGATTGAGATTGATCAAGATTTTACAATTGAAATCTTGGAAAATGTAAAATGTCAATTGAGAAACTTAAATACAGACCGTAATTTGATGTTAAGAAGTAAATTTGGCAGCAATGAGAGTTTCGATATTCCCAGTAGTTTCTTTCGTGAATTGACTTATTTAATTGAACACACCATTCACCATTTAGCCATTATTAAAATTGGATTAAACGAAGTTTACCCTGAAATAGAAATTCCCAAAAGCTTCGGAGTAGCTTATTCCACACTTCGTTACAGAGTAGCCCATTAAATCCCGAAGGGAGAACTAAAATGGGTGTCATAGAATTATTATTTTTAAATTCAACAATAATAATTCTATCTAATCACAACTCAAAACTCAAAAGATGTGCGTCCTTACCTTTCTTCCTTCTGCTAATTCAGGCTATATTTTAACCAATAATAGAGATGAATCCCTCGATCGGCCGAAAGCAATTCCGCCTAAAAAATACCTGATTCATGGTAAGCAAGTAATCTGTCCAAAAGACGCCCATGCGGGTGGCACTTGGATGGCAACTTCCGATGATTTTACGGTTTGTTTATTGAATGGAGCTTTTGAAAACCATATCCACACACCACCTTATCGCCAAAGCAGAGGACAAGTGATTTTAGATTTTTTCAAGTTTGATACTATTGATGATTTTGTTTCAAATTACTCTTTTGAAAATATTCAAAACTTTACGTTGGTAATTATTGAGCATAAAGAATCACTAAAAATCTGTGAACTTAGATGGGACGGCAGCCAATTGTATTCTACCACAAAAAATCCGCAAGAAGCCCATATTTGGTCATCGGCAACGCTTTACTCTCAAGAAATTAGAACTGAAAGAGAACATTGGTTTGCCGATTTCAGAGTACAAAATCCCAATTTCACTCCTGAACTAATAATGGAATTTCACCAACACGGAGGCGCAGGTGACGCTCGCACCGATATGCGGATCAATCGTGATGGGGAATTCATTACGCAGTGCATTCTTCAAGTGGTAAAACAGCATCAATATCTGTCATTTTCTTTTCTTGATTTGTTGTCGGAGCAGGAGTTGTTGTATCGGGTTTTGTAAATATTTAAAAATTACTTTTGATAAAAGTTGAATTATATGGAAACTTTTATTACTTTTACAACGGCGATTTGCACGGTGCATAGGCAAGTACATATAAAAACGAACAAAATATGAAAAAGGAATGCAGACTAAATTTAATGTCGATTATTTAGAAGAAGCTATTGATTTCTTACTTGAAATTGATTCTACAGCGAGTAAAAAAATCTTCTACAACATTGAGAAAGCAAAAGCTTTAAACGACCCAAAATTATTTAAAAAATTAAATGGTAATATTTGGGGATTCAGAACACTGTATAATGGACTGCACTACCGTTTATTAGCTTTTTAGGATAAAATAGAAGGAGTCGATACCTTAGTTACGCAACTCACTGATTTATTAAAAAAGTAAGTAAGGTGTCTTCAAATGAAATAAAAAAAGCTGAAAAAATTAGGAAGCTATATTTTGAAGTCAAAGAATAAGTTTTGTTCATATTTTAAATTTCTTAAAATATTATGAAAATAAACACGTCTGATGAAGCAAAAGACATGGTTATTGGTGTAAAGGGTACACCAGCGAGAGATGAATTTGAGTTTGAGTTACAACTTGATATTTTGGGAGAGATGCTTAAATCAGTCCGTAAGGAACGGAATCTTACACAAGAAGAATTAGGGAAATTAGTAGGCGTACAAAAATCTCAAATTTCAAAGTTAGAGAAAAACGCCAGTAATGTTACAATCCATACTGTCTTGAAGGTTTTTACAGCTTTAAGAGCAAAGGTAAACTTCAAAGTATCTTTAATGGATAATGAAATGAATATTTCGTAAAAACAATATTATTCCCAAACTATTCAAAACCTACGTAAAAATACGAGTAGGTTTTTTATTTTCCTTAAACTTAGACCAATCCAACAAATCGACCTATTTTTAGCAAATTTTATGATAAAAATCCAAAAACAGCATTGCTATTCTGAAATTTACCAAGTAATTTTGCACCTTAAATGTAAACCTAATCTCCTGATTCGGTTTTGTAAAAATTGATTCTTAGGATAAACTTCTTTCAAATCAACAAATCAGGATTAATTCAGAAAAACAAAATCACAATACAAAATGGCAAATGCAGTCAATAAAGGGAAAGTTACGCAAGTAATCGGACCGGTTGTGGACGTAAGTTTTGAGAGCAAAGACTCTCATCTTCCCGCAATTTTGAATGCCTTGGAGGTTACAAAAGCCAACGGCACGTTAGTAGTTCTTGAAGTTCAACAGCATTTAGGTGAAGACCGAGTGAGAACGATTGCAATGGAAGGAACGGAAGGACTTCAAAGAGGTCAGGAAGTGATTGACAGAGGGCAACCTATGTCAATGCCATCTGGTGATAGCATCAAAGGACGTCTTTTCAACGTGGTTGGTGAGGCAATTGATGGTATTCCTCAGCCTAAATCTTTGAAAGCTTTACCAATTCACCGGCTTGCGCCAAAGTATGACGAATTGGCTACCTCAACGGAAGTGCTTTTCACAGGTATAAAAGTAATTGACTTGCTTGCGCCTTATGTAAAAGGTGGTAAAATCGGTTTGTTTGGTGGTGCTGGTGTGGGCAAGACTGTACTTATCATGGAACTTATTAACAACATTGCAAAAGCGTATGAAGGTCTTTCTGTGTTTGCTGGTGTTGGCGAACGTACTCGTGAGGGTAACGATTTATTGCGTGAAATGATAGAATCAAACGTAATTCGTTACGGTGAAGATTTCAAACACGCTATGGAGAATGGTGAGTGGGATTTGAGTAAAGTTGATGAAACGGCCCTTTTAGGTTCACAAGCTACTTTAGTGTTCGGTCAGATGAATGAGCCTCCCGGAGCTCGTGCAAGAGTTGCCCTTTCTGGTTTGACAGTTGCTGAATATTTCCGTGATGCAGAAGGCGAAGACCAAGGTCGTGACATTCTATTCTTTATTGATAATATCTTCCGTTTCACGCAGGCGGGTTCTGAGGTATCTGCCCTTTTAGGTCGTATGCCATCAGCCGTAGGTTACCAACCAACCTTGGCAACTGAAATGGGAGCGATGCAAGAGCGTATCACCTCAACAAAACGAGGTTCAATTACATCGGTACAAGCCGTTTATGTACCTGCCGATGATTTAACTGACCCTGCTCCTGCCACAACATTTACCCACCTAGATGCTACCACAGTACTATCTCGTAAAATTGCTGAATTAGGAATTTATCCAGCCGTGGATCCATTAGATTCAACGTCTCGTATTCTTTCAGCTGAAATTTTGGGAGATGTCCATTATAATACAGCTCAACGGGTAAAAGAGATTTTACAACGATACAAAGAATTACAAGATATTATTGCCATATTAGGTTTGGACGAACTTTCAGAAGACGATAAATTGGCAGTATCTCGTGCAAGGCGTGTACAACGTTTCTTATCACAACCATTTTTTGTGGCTGAACAGTTTACAGGTTTGAAAGGTGTTTTAGTACCAATTGAAGATACAATCAAAGGTTTCAACGAAATCATTGATGGAAAATATGACCACTTGCCAGAAGCAGCTTTCAATTTAGTAGGCAGCATTGAAGATGCGGCTGCAAAAGGAGAAAAATTAATCGCAGAAGCAGGAAAATAGTAGCCCCCCAACCCCCGAAGGGGGAGTTAGGACATAGACAATTTAAAAGACCTTCCAACCCTCGAAGTAAATTTCTTCGTACAGAATTCCCCCTTCGGGGGTTAGGGGGCTAAGCTCATGAATTTAGAAATCATCACTCCCGATAAAAAAGTGTTCTCTGGTGAAGTTGAAGTAGTTACTTTGCCTGGTACCGACGGTTCTTTTCAGATTTTGAAAGACCATGCTGCCATCGTTTCGACGTTGGGGAAAGGCACTTTGAAGGCTGATAAACAAGAATTTACCATTGATGGTGGCGTTGTTGAAGTTTTGAACAACAAAGTTTTGGTGTTGGCAGAAACGGTATTATAGTTTGTTCTCGTGAGCTAACTAAAAAGCACAAACTCTTTGGAGTTTGTGCTTTTTGATTTTCATAATATTAAAGTTATTTTTGTCTGAACACAAATCCCTAACTTTGTCGAATCATTAATCTATCCACAAAATCATGCTATATTATTTATTTGATTACTTAGACAAACATTTCGATTTCCCCGGTGCTGGGCTTTTTCAATTTATCACTTTTAGGGCTATTGCCGCTACCGTAACTTCTTTAGGAATTGCAGCCATTTGGGGAAAAAAAGTAATTAACCTTCTTGGAAAATTACAAATCGGTGAAGAAATCAGAGACTTAGGTTTGGCGGGTCAGATGCAGAAGAAAGGCACCCCAACAATGGGCGGATTTATTATTTTATTGTCTCTACTTGTACCTACTTTATTGTTCGCTAAACTTCACAATATTTATATTATCTTATTAATTACTACTGCCTTGTGGCTCGGTGGAGTGGGGTTTCTGGATGATTATATCAAAGTTTTTAAAAAAAATAAGGATGGACTTTCGGGTAAATTTAAGATTATAGGGCAAATTGGTTTGGGCTTGATTGTGGGCTTAACCATGTGGTTTAATGACGACATAAAAGTGCGGTTTTACGAAAAAGCAAAGATTGCCACAAATATAGGAGAAGTACAAAAATTTACGGATTCAAAAGCTTTAATTTCAACGCTTCCATTTCTGAAAAATAATCAATTTGATTATAGTTATCTAATTCCAGATTTTTTGGGACTTGACCAGTTTACTTGGATAATTTATGTGATTGCGGTTATTTTTATCATTACTGCAGTTTCCAACGGGGCAAATATTACGGATGGTATCGACGGTTTAGCAGCGGGTACTTCGGTCATTATTGGGATTGGTTTGGCAGTTTTAGCGTATGTTTCAGGGAATAAAGTTTTTTCGCAATATCTTAACGTGATGTTTATCCCTAATTCGGGCGAGCTGGCAGTCTTTTGTGCCGCCTTCGTTGGGGCATGCATCGGATTTTTGTGGTACAATTCTTACCCTGCCCAGGTATTTATGGGAGATACGGGTAGTCTAATGCTCGGTGGGGTGATTGCAACGCTCGCCATTGTGATACGTAAAGAATTGATGATACCTGTTTTATGCGGTATATTTCTGGTTGAACTTTTGTCGGTAATTACGCAGGTTAGTTATTTTAGATATACTAAGAAAAGATTTGGCGAAGGCCGAAGGATATTTTTGATGTCGCCATTGCATCATCATTTTCAGAAAAAAGGTTACCACGAGGCCAAGATTGTGGCCCGCTTTTGGATTATTGGTATTTTGTTGGTCGTCGCAACTTTGGTTACCTTGAAATTACGGTAGAATCAAAAAGCTTACTCGAAAAGGTTCAATTTGAAGGAATTTAAGTTGAACCTTTTTTATGAATCAAAATTGCGTCGGGCAAATCTTGCTTCGATCCGAGTCTTCGGAACAAACTCTCCCCAAAATAGTGGTTTAAAAATTATTGAAATTTTGGCACGGATATTGATAAATCTTAGTCAACGCAAAGAGTAGGATTTTAAAAATATTAATCAATGATGAACAACATTAAACCATTATTTGCAGCAAGTATATTATTAGCTGCAACAACATTCGCAACTGCCTCTGACTTTTTTAATAGACCGCTTAAAATAGAAAACAATGGTACTAAAAACGGCATCAGTGCTCCTTCCGATAGACCGTCAGCTAATCGCTTAGAAAAAAACACGAATGCTAAATTCATGGCGAAGCAATTATCAAAATCAGCATCTGCAAATGCAATCTTAGGCAAAAAATCTGAGGTTTTAGAACGTTATGGTCACCATTCATCATCGAATGGTATTTTTTTTAGTAAACATGATTCCGATGTGATTTCTTCAATGGATTCATTCGCAATTATGTCCATGTCTCGCAATGGAAGAGGGGATGTGGTAAGAGTCAGAGTTGAATCAAACAAAACGTTACAAATATTTTTTAATACAGCATCAGGCGTAGAAGTACCATTTGAATGGATGAACTTAGGTGAAAATGAGATATTTATTTCACCATCATATGTACTTCCAAACGGAAATTACCAAATCAGATTGAAGTCGAAAACGGTAGAAAAAGAATTGAAATTGGCCGTTGAATAAACTGAATCATGAGAGATGATTGAGGGCTCGAAAGTTTTTCGCTCGCATTTATTATCCCTATCTTTAAGGTAAGTAATAGTTTGGGAAATCGGCGGTCGGGGGCTTTCGATTTTTTTCTCAGTTAATAAAAAAATCCATCCTGAAATAGTAGGATGGATTTTTTGTATTGAATAGTATCTAGCATTTGATAAAGGGAAATTATTAGTTTAGAGGTACAAAATATTTTCTCTAGAAATTACCGAAAGTTTAAAAAATCGGCAAACTAATATCAACAAAGTAAACTCTTCTTAAAAATTTCCCTTAAATTACTAATCAATTTCCCTAGGCATAAAAGGATTCTTGACCTAAGTTGATTGTTAAAAGCGCATAGAAAATAGCTCTGTACTTGTTGCGATTTGAAGAACCCAATTGGTCAACTACGTTTTGAATCGCCGTGTCTAATTCGGGACCATCGGCCAGTCCTAATTTTCCGATAAGGAAATTGTTTCTTACACGGGCAATCTCCTCAGGATCAGAAGAAGAAACTTTTGATGAATCTGCGTTGTAGATTGAGGGTCCTAAACCCTTTGCTACTTTAGTAAGAAGTACTTCATCTATTGAGATGCCTAATTTGCTAAGTTCACCTTTGTAGGTTTCAATAGCTTCATCGAATTTACTCATGGTTATGATTTTGTTTAGGTAAATTGGGAAATAACACTCAACTTTAACGGAGAGGATAAATCCAGATTGTTATGTTTTAAGGACAAATTATGAAAAATTGATTAAACCACCAAACTTTATTTATCGAAATTTGTGAAATGCATTTTTTTCGAACAAACTAACTAATAACTATAAAAAATTTGTTTTGTTTTCTTGTAAAAAGATGCAACTATGTGTGGCTTAAAACAGTAATAAAACTTTCATAACACAAATTTCAGGCAACCCCTCGTCGCTTCATTTCTGGTAAATTTCCCAGTACCAACAACATTCATGGATGATTTTGATTAACTATAAGCATTATTAAAACCTAAATCTTACAATTTTTTGAGATGCTTCTCAGCGTTTAAATGGTTCCCGAAAATGTTAATTACAACTTTATGATTTTCTAAATGTTTGCGTGAGCCATTCAACAATTCTTTCAGGGGTTGTTTTTTCGCACTTGTTTGTTGGGACTAGAACGATTTCTCCCCGAGCGAGCCAGCATTAGAATCAACCGGAAGCTAGGGTAGTAATCGTGGTTGACTTTATGGTATAATCCGCCAAAAAGTTGGGTTCTTTCAAATGTTCGCCTTTTTCCTGAATTAAAATATTGGCAATCAACCTGCCAATACCCAAAAAAAAGAAAAAATCATAAGTATTTGGTTTTTAAGCCTGTTTTTTTGACGAAGGGGCCACTTGTTTGTGAAATTATTATTTCTATTTAAATAGCGATATGTCCTTTCATAAATACTTACAAAAAAGAATCTGACAGAATAAACTAATTCGTAATTTTACAGTTACTTTTTATATTCCGTGAAAGAATCTAGTTTTATTTTAACAAAGAAAAGGATAATGAAAACTTTAATTATACTCGCATTTATTTTCTACATTTTACCTAAATTAATAAAATGGGCATTAAAAGGCTATATCGCAACAAAGGTTAATCAAGTTCAGCAAGATATGCGTCATCAACAAAAAAACCAACCCACTCAACAAAAGCGTGAAGGGCAAATAGATGTAGATTTTATTCCCCAAAAAAAAGGGAATAAAACCGAAAATTTTGGAGGCGGTGAATACGTAGATTACGAGGAAGTTAAGTGATTTTGAATGAAAATGAAGTTATTTTAATAGGCAGCACAATTGTTGTTTTTTTAATCAAAGGACAATTAAAAAATTATGGTTCTATGTTGAATACTTTAGGTAACTGACATTTTCGTATTTTTGTATCATGAATAGTACAGAGATATTTCATTTGCATTAGGTCCTCATGTTCCCCATAAAATTACCCAAGTAGAGTTACAAACAGAAGACTCGAATTTTAAAAGTTACATATTTATATAGACTCTGTGCGAGGCAGTAAATTTATGGGCGAAAACCAAGAAATATGAACAGATCATGATATCGTTGAAAGAACTTGGCGACACTTATTTTTTTTCAGTATGAGTGTTATTTGCATTGTCAAGTTCCTCTTATTGAAAGCAGTCAAGGTAAAGTCGAACAAATAAATTCTTCCTTGGACAAGAACAAATAGTGGCTTTTCATTACTATTTGAGTCATTTTCTAGGCACTTTAGAGCGTGAGCTATGCCTGTAAACAAGGTGCTTAAGAGTCTAAAATTAAACCATTTATTAAATTTGCCAAGACCCTAAAATCTCATTGGTCTGGAATGTTCAATTTCATACAACCACGAATCACTAATGCAGTTTTAGAAAGTATTAACGCTAAAATTCAATTTGCTAGGATAAAAGGGCAAAAGGGTTCTGAAATATTAAGAATCTCATTAACATGACTTACTTTATAGCGTTTAAACTCAGATTTGATTACCCAAAGCATTCAACATTGACCCAAAAATTATAATAAATAAATAGAGTTTAATATTTATTTGCCCACTTTTATGAAAAAAATAACTAAAAGCATTCTTTTGCCATTGATTTTTGTGCTACCGTTTGTATCATGCCGAACTGTTGCACAGTTTAGCCCTGATTCGATGGCTAAAACGATTACTGCCGAAGACCTCAAAAAACATCTTACTTATATTGCTTCCGACAGTATGCGTGGCCGGGACACAGGTTCGCCCGAACAGCGATTAGCGGCAAAATATATTGCTGACAAATTTGATAGTTACGGCTTAAAAGGAGTGGTGGGTGAGGGCAAATCGCACCTTCAATTGGTAGATTTAGTAAAACGTGGTTGGGGTGATTTTTATCTGAAAGCCAATAACAAAAAGTATCAATATCTCACAGATTTTATTTCAAATTCTATTGCTCCGATGCCCAAAGAAGAATCTTTGGAGCTGATTTTTGTAGGTTATGGCATTGAAGATAAAGACTTTGTGGATTATGAAAATGTGGATGTTAAGAATAAAATTGCGATTGCTTTTGAAGGTGAACCGAAAATAGCCAGTGGTGAATTTTTGGTTTCCGGCACGACGGAAATGTCAAAATGGAGTAAAGGAGATGCTTGGAAAGAAAAGATGAATCTTGCAAAAAGTAAGGGTGCAAATGGGCTTTTATTAATCTCAAAACAATCAAATGAAGATTTTGACAAAACCATTAAACAGCGTCAGACCATGATGAAGCGTTTCGGGAATGCACGTTTAGGATTTCGTGAAACTTCTGACCCACAAGGTTCCGATTTTGCGGTTTTAACCATTTCTCCAAGTATGGCGGCTGAGATTTTGAAAACTACCTCTACTGAGTTTGATATGGTTAAAGAAAAGATTGCTTCAGCGAAAAAATCATTCGGAAATTCTTTTAAAAATCAACCAATTAGCTTAAAAATTGAGCGAACAATAGATGGGATCGAAACTTATAATGTCTTGGGATACTTGGAAGGAACCGATAAAAAAGATGAGGTAGTTGTGGTGACATCACACTACGATCATGTTGGCGTACAGGATGGAAAAATCTACAACGGAGCGGACGATGATGGTTCGGGCACGGTGTCGGTTCTGGAAGTTGCTCAAGCATTCGGAGAGGCAGCAAAAAGTGGAAATAAACCCCGCAGAAGCATTTTATTCATGACTGTAACGGGCGAAGAAAAGGGACTTCTTGGTTCGGAATATTACGTCAAACATCCCGTTTTTCCTTTAGCAAATACAGTTTGCGACATCAATATTGATATGGTTGGAAGAACGGATAAAGACCACGAAGGCAAGGGCGATTATATCTACGTGATTGGTTCGGACAAACTTTCTTCGGAATTACATTCGGCTTTGTTGGATCAAAATAAAAAGTCACCGATTGATTTAGATTTTAGATTTAACGACCCTAACGATCCAAACCGTTTTTACTATCGTTCAGACCATTATAATTTTGCTAAAAACAAAATACCAGTAGCTTTTTTCTTTAATGGGGTTCACGATGATTATCACCAACCAACGGACGATGTTGAGAAAATTGAGTTTGATAAAATGGAAAAACGAGCAAGATTAGTCTGTAATTTGACTTGGGAAATTGCTAATCGTGAGAAGCGTTTAGTCGTGGATTCAGATAAGATTTAATTGTATTTTCAAGCTCGGTTCATGCAATTAAATTCATAAATTGAAACTGAAAATCTGACAGTGTAAAAGGGTACTAAAATGGTTGCAGTAGAAGAACAACTTTAAACCGTTGAGGAGTATTTTGACCTTAATGAGACTCAGGAAGAATTGTACGAATAAGTTAACGGAGAAATAATAGAATTGGCAGGAGAAACATCAATCGCAAATCTAATTGCCGGAAATATTCATTATATTTTTAGCACTTTTTTGAAAGGAAGACTTTTTTTAATGTTCCAAAATGCTGTAAAACTCATGTTGAGTAATGGGAAAACCTACCGTTTTCTTGATATGATGGTGATTCACAAAGAGGTAGTATAAGCAAAATCTGTTAAGCAGCCTGCCCCAATTTTGGAGGTTTTATCTGAAAGTTCGATGGATACAGACGGTCGTAAAAAATTATCAGAATATTGTACCATTGAATCTCTACGGTATTATCTCATCGCTTCGCACGATATAAGTTTAATAGAAATGTATCGGTGAGTTGATAAAAAATGGGAATTTTAATTTTATATCAATGATCCCGACAAAATCAATCTTTCGTTTTTTGAGACGATTTTGCCTGTAACTGATGTTTACGAAAACGTAGATTTTGAATACGCTTAGAATTGCCAAACCTCAAAGATTTGGCAATTCTTTTTTCTAGGCAATCTATCTTATCTATTTGGTTGCAAGGATAGCCCGCTCAATCACTTCTGGAAAATGTTTATGTTCCAAAACCTGCCCTTTGCGAGCCACATCTTCGGGCGAATCTGTCGCTAATACAGGAAATGAAGCCTGAAAAATTACGCCTCCTTCGTCATAATGGTCATTAACAAAATGAATTGTAATGCCTGATTCTGTTTCTTTATTTTCTACAACGGCTTCATGCACAAAATGTCCATACATTCCCTTTCCGCCAAATTTGGGGAGAAGTGCGGGATGGATATTAATAATTCTATTCGGAAAAGCCTCCACCATGGTCTTGGGAACCAGCCACAGAAAACCCGCTAAAATCACCCAATCAATCTGATTTTCTTGTAAGATTTTTACCACTTCCCCCGACTTAAAAGCGGGGCGGTCGAAAATCATTAAAGGAATTTTCAATCTTTCGGCACGTTGAATAACGCCCGATTCTGGATTATTACAAAGAAATAATTTTACGTTAATTTGTTCAGAATTAACGAAATATTCAACAATTCGCTCGGCATTGGAGCCAGAGCCTGAGGCAAAAATGGCAATGTTTTTCAAGTTTTCAGTTATTAAATAAATATCATCGTCAAAACCCCCAACAACATAATTCCTTTACAAGTATTACTCAAAAAAGCGAAGTCTCTGGATTTGTCGGCATAGACTAATTTGTAGGTCAAAAAGCTTACCGGCAACATCATTAAAAGGAAAATATGAGCGACTCGGTCGCTGGCCAATTGTGTTGCTAACAAAAAGAGGGTGAAAATGAAAGAGGCAATCAAGACATAAACCAACAACTTGGTGCGTGCAATTCCCCACATAATGGGCAAGGTTCGGCAACCATGTTTTTCGTCACCTTTTAGATCTTCCATATCCTTGATTATCTCACGAATGAGGGTGATAAAAAATGAAAAGGTCGCATAAATCCAAACTTCACGTTGATGTCCTGGGTAATAAACGGCCAAAACTAACAGCGAAAAACCGGTGAGAATTGCAACCATTAAATTTCCCCAAAATGCCAGTCTTTTTAATTGATTAGCATAAAACCACAAACAAAAAACAGCCGACAGATTCACTAGAGCCACTTGCTTACTTACTAATAATCCAATTAAAATTCCTAATCCATTAAAAATTTGATTAATCACTAAAGCCCATCTTCTTTTAATATAACGCCCAATTACTACTCTTTCAGGTTTATTGACCAAATCGATTTTTATGTCGTAATAATCGTTAATGATATAGCCAGAAGCCGCAATCAGCACGGTGGCGAGGGAAATATAAAAAAGCTTTCTTTCGGTAATAATTTCAATTAAATAACTGAAAGACAGGTTTTTACCTCCGATCAAAAAAAATCTGGTAAAGTATTGCGTAAACACAATAATCGCTAAATTCTGCCAACGAATCAATCGGCTGAATCCATACAGAATCTGACGATATTTAATTTCACGGTTCGGTTTCATATTTTTCAGGAATTAGTATTTGATTATTGGATTTTGGGGTACAAAACCAATGCCTATTCTCCAACCACAAAACCATCACATCAAATTTATCTCTTTTTATCCCCCAAAAAAAGAAATAATCATATTCGGTGAGACATTTTTAAATTTTCTTTGTTCTATCTTTAATCTATCACAAATGTCTGTTCAATGATTTGCAGGATTTTTAGCACTTATCGAAACGTTAAACCTTTTTTTGCTAAAAATCTAATTTGCCATCAGGATTTTATTAGGGTGAAAGTTTAATTGTTCAGACAGTATCTCCCTCATTGCTCATTGATGAAAATCGGAATTGTATGTTATCCAACCTACGGCGGTAGTGGCGTAGTAGCGACCGAATTAGGCAAGGCCCTCGCAAAAGTAGGGCATCAAGTTCACTTTATTACGTATTCCCAGCCTTCAAGGTTAGATTTTTTTAACGAAAATATCAACTATCATGAAGTCAGTATTTCTTCGTATCCACTTTTTCAATATTTGCCTTATGAATCAGCTTTGGCGAGTAAAATTGTGGATGTGGTCATTAATGAAAAGCTTGATTTACTCCACGTGCATTATGCCATTCCGCACGCCTCGGCTGCTTTCTTGGCGAAGCAAATTTTAAAATCTAAAGGAATTCATATTCCCTTTATTACAACTTTGCACGGAACAGATATTACGCTGGTAGGGAAAGACCCATCTTTTGAACCCGTTGTAACGTTTTCAATCAATGAATCAGACGGTGTAACAGCGGTTTCCGAAAGTCTAAAAAACGATACCTACTCAGAGTTTGAAATCGTCAATCATATTGAAGTGATTCCCAATTTTATTGATTTAGCACGCTTCAAAAAATTGAGAAAAGATCATTTCAAAATTGCCATCTGTCCCAACGGAGAAAAACTTTTAATGCATACTTCTAATTTTAGAAAAGTTAAACGTATTGAAGACATTGTAAAAGTTTTTTATCGAGTGAACAAGCAGATTCCCTGCAAGTTACTTTTGGTGGGCGATGGACCCGAAAGGACTGGCATTGAGATGCTTTGTCGAGAATTGGGCGTACAAAATGATGTCAGATTTTTGGGAAAATTAGATGTAATTGAAGAAGTTTTATCGCTGGCAGATTTATTTTTATTGACCTCCGAGAAAGAAAGTTTTGGACTCGCAGCGCTAGAGGCTATGGCCTGCGAAGTTCCTGTGAT
>Ga0114959_10001595_pt1 | contig 19515 bp, 12 predicted proteins | sample C_130625_EF_Meta_FD_87317 | JGI IMG/M metagenome (GOLD analysis project Ga0114959, IMG submission 87317) | Freshwater microbial communities from Lake Croche, Canada to study carbon cycling - C_130625_EF_MetaG | ecosystem: Environmental > Aquatic > Freshwater > Lake | place: Lake Croche, Canada... | reverse complement strand
TTCCGAATGAAGAAGTTGGATCGGCTCGAGGGCACCTGGGTCGACAAGGCGACCGGCGGCAAGATCGTCCACACGACCTACGCCTGGAAGATCCAGAATCGCGTTCTCGAGGTCGTGAACACCGGCGGCGACAATCCATCGACGTCGTTGCTGGCGGTCAATGCCGCGGACGGCACGGTCTTCCAGGTGGGGGGGGATTCCCGTGGGGCGACCTTCGCCGGGGGCTGGACCCTCGGCGACGATGGCGCGGCGACGGCGCGGCTCGGCATCACCGGCGGGGATGGAAATCGATTCGATCTCACGATCCGCCATCGCTTGACTGGCCCCGACACGATGACACTCACGATCGAATTGCCTCAGCCGATCACGATCGAGCTGGTGCGGGCCCGAGAGTGAGACAGCAGGCTCCCCGCTCGAATCAACCATGCCGCTCGACAACGCCCAGATCCTCCGCGTGTTAATGCCGTGGCGAACGCGACTCTCGGCGGCCGCATGGCTCGTGACGCACGACGCCCACGCCGCCGAGGACATCTTCCAGACCGTGGTGGTGAAGGCGATCTCCACGAACGTCGCTTTCGAGGCCGAGGCGGCGCTCGTGTCATGGGCGTTCATCGCCATGCGTCACGCGGCGATCGATTGGCAGCGGCGGCGGTCGCGCGAGGAGGTGGGGATCGAGGCCGGTCTCCTCGACCGCGTCGACGCGGAGTGGATCGAGCGTGGGCCGGAAGGGGGGCGGCTGGCGGCCCTCCGCGAATGTCTCGAGGGGGTGCCGGCCGAATCGCGGCGGGTGCTCGAGCTCCGCTATGCCGATGGCTTGGGCTGCGCCGAGGTGGCGGCGGCTGTCGGGGTGGGGCTCGACGCGGTCTACAAGCGTCTGTCGCGACTCCACACGACCCTCCGGCAGTGTGTCGAGGGAAAACTGATCGAGGCCAAAGGAGCCCACCGATGACGCGACACGATCTTCCCGATCAATCCAGCCCGTTGCTCGACCGGTTGCTTGTTTTTCTCGACGGTGGCGGAACCGCTGACGAGCGCCGTAGTGTCGAGGCGTTGCTCAGAGAGGATGCAGCAGCCCGGGATCTCCTCCGCGATCTTGCCGAACAGGCGGTGACGGTTGCCGATTGTCGCCGTGTGGCCGGCGAGGAAAATGACCCGCAGACGAGGCAAGGGGAGCGACCCCGGGCCGGGCGGCAGGCGTGGAACTGGCCGGCGATCGCCGCGGGGCTCGTCGTGGCAGCGGCGGCCGCAGGGGCGTTTTCCGCGCGGCCGGCCGCGCCACTGGTCGTCGGGCAGGTGGCAAAGGCCGTTGGGGCCACGCGGTTGTTCACGGCGGCGGGTCGGATCGAGGAGGGAATCGCGACCGGGGCGTCAGTGGGGCCGGGCGACACGATCGAGTCGCGGTCGAGTGATGCCTGGGTGGCCACCGCTCTCGGCGAAGGCGCCACGCTCACGATCGCCGGGGAATCGGTGATCCGGATTCTCCTGCCCGAAGCGGGGGAGCGACGGTTCGATCTCGTTGAAGGGAGCCTATGGCTCGACCCGGCGTCAGGGGCGGCTGCGGCGCCGGTCGTGGTGCGGACGCCAGCGGCGGTCCTCGAAGCGACCGGGGCCCTGTTCGACGTCCGCTCCGGGGCGACCGAAACGGTCCTTCGGGTGCATGCCGGCATGGTCCGCGCGGCCCGGCGCGTCGACGGTGCCGTTCTCGACGTGCTTCCAGGGAGCCGCTGCACGGTGACTCTCGCCGCCGAGGCGCCGCTCGCCGCCAAGCCGCAGCCCGATCCGACGGGGGATTGGCAGCTCGATCCCGCGTCGATCGGTGCTGCTGGCCACGGGCTCCTCCGGCTGGCGACGGCCGATCGGCCGGCGAGTCTGGCGGCCTTTCCGTTGCTGTGGCGCGAAGGGAGCCGTGCGCCAGTGCTCCTGCATGTCGTGGGCGCGGCGGTATGGCGGGCCTCCGATGCCCCGGTGCGGATTGGCCCCGACTCCCGCTTTCGCTTTCGCGGCCGCACGACCCGCCCCGTGCGGATCCGTTTCGGCGTGAGCACGCAGCGGATGCAGGGGGTGTTTTCGGGGAAGTTCGAGGTCGACGTGCCCCCCCAGCGTCAGGCCCGCAACGGTGACGCCTTCGAGGTCGAGCTCACGCTCGCCGATCTCGTCGCGATCAATCCGACGCTCGCCGACACGGCCGAGGGGCTCGAGGTAGCCGACATCTACGCGCTGACGATCCTCGAGGATGCGGGCTTGGAGATCGTGTCGATCGAAGTCAGCGGGGGAGAGTGACCGGACACCCGATGGCCGGCACCGTGGCCCATGGAACAAAAATGATCGCTCTACGGCTGCCTGCAGCATCCGCCACGCTCCAATTACGGAAGATCGAGTCGAGCGGGCTCCGCCCGCTCTCCGTAATCTCGTTGATGGGCTCCACGCCTTTGCGGGAAGACCGCACAACGCTTGTCTTCGATCCCAGATGGTCCGAACCGCGAACCGTTTAGGCCTTGCATGGTGGCGTAACTTTTCGCCCAAACGTGGGGTGGCTGGTGGGGTCGAAGCCCCAGCAGGATACGCCGCCTTTTTTCATGCGCTCACCGAACACGACTTTCGGTCATAGCGCTTTCTCAACACGGGACGCACGCCCAGTTCAATCACACGCAGCCTGCGTCTGTTGACGGGTTGGCGGCAGGTCGGCACACTTTGTGGCGATCATCTACCCCCGAGCTTTCTGGGGTGTGGTCGTCTGGGAGATCCCGGTCAAGAGCCAATACCTGGATCGATTACGGCATAAACAGACAGATCAAGATCGTGTTTAAGCTCGAAGAAGTCTCCAAGTCGTTCGGCGATCAGACGGTATTGCAACCGACATCGATCGATTTCCAGACCGGCAAATCAACGGTGCTGATCGGGCCAAGCGGTTGTGGCAAAAGCACCCTGCTGCGTTTGCTGGCCGGATTGCTCACCCCTAACTCAGGTCGAGTCCTCTTCGACGGGGTCGAGATGAACCCCCGGAACATCATGCAAATGCGTCATCGGATGGGTTACGTGATCCAAGACGGGGGACTCTTCCCGCATCTGACTTCTGCTCAGAATGTCGGCCTGATGGCGAGGCATTTGGGTTGGTCAGACCAGCAGGTTCAAATCCGGATCGACGAGTTGGCCGATTTGACCCGACTGCCCCGCCCCGCCTTGGACCGTTACCCAGCTCAGATCTCCGGTGGCCAGAGGCAACGTGTCGGGATCATGCGAGCCTTGATGCTCGATCCTCCCGTAATGCTCCTTGATGAACCGATGGGTGCTCTCGATCCGCTGGTTCGTTACGATCTCCAAGAGGACTTACTGAAGATCTTTCGAGCTCTGAACAAGACTGCCATCACCGTTACGCACGACATGGGTGAGGCCGGTTTCTTTGGTGATCATGTGATCATGCTCGGCGAAGGTTGCATCGTCCAACAAGGCAAGCTCGAAGAGATGATCCTGCATCCTGCAAATGACTTCGTAACCCGATTCGTCAATGCACAACGATTGCCAACACTGCCCAACGCAAGGAGTTCCTCGTGAGCTCTCGAATCGCATCACTGCTGGTTGGCCTCTTTGGGTATTTGATTTGCTTCTCCGGTCCACTGGGCACATCGACAGTCCAGGCCCAAGCACCCCAAGTCGGGATCGGCTCAAAGTCTTTCACTGAATCGGTCATTTTAGGTGAATTGCTTTCTCATCTGGCAAAGAATACCGGGGCACAGGTCCGCCATCGGGCCGAGCTAGGAGGCACCCAAATCCTTTGGCAAGCCCTTATCACGGGCGAAATCGACGCGTACGTCGACTACACCGGCACGATCCGCGAAGAAATTCTTGCCGATGCAGCGCGGGAAGGGACCAAGATCGAATCCGAAGGCGACATGCGAAATGCCCTCGCTGCGAGAAAAGTCGTGATGTCCGAGCGTGTGGGCTTTAATAATACTTACGCACTCGGGATGCGACGTTCGATCGCCCAGCGATTAGGGATCACCAAGATCAGCGACCTGACAAACCACCCCGAGCTTGAATTGGGATTCAGCGATGAATTCGTCGAGCGGAAAGACGGCTGGCGTCCGCTCAAAGAGAAATACGGACTGCCTCACACGCGGATCAAAGTCATGGATCACAATCTGGCCTATCGAGGCCTAGAAAAAGACTCCATCCAGGTGGCAGACTTGTACACGACTGACCCTGAGGTCAAGTACTACGATTTGGTGGCTCTCGAAGATGACCTGGCGTTCTTTCCAGTTTACTATGCGGTAGTCCTGATGCGAGATGACTTAACAAGTCGTGCCCCCAGAGTGGCCGAAGCGATTATGAGAATGCAGGGGCTGATTGCCCCCGAAGAGATGTCGTCGATGTCTGTGCAGGTGCGATTGGACGGCAGGCAGGAAACGATTGTGGCCGGCGAGTTCCTCAACAACAAACTGAATCTAGGTATTGCGCTTCCCCAAGAAGGGCGATGGGTCGAGTTCAATAAGATCATCGAGCGGATTGTGAGCACGACTGGGGAACACCTCTTTTTGGTGCTGATGTCCCTCGGCTTGGCGATCCTGACTGCAATCCCTCTTGGAATCCTCGCCTCGCGAAACGAAGCCCTCGGCCAAACGGTTCTGGGAGTCGTCGGGGTGATTCAAACGTTGCCTTCGATGGCGTTACTGGTGTTTGTCATGCCGCTGTTTGCACTGTTCGGGATGGGGATCGGACCTGCGCCGGCCATCATGGCGTTGTTTCTCTACAGCCTTCTTCCGATCGTCCGTGGGACTTACGCAGGAATTAAGCAAATCCCGGCTGCTGTCCGCGAATCGGCAGAAGTGTTGGGGCTCGATACCAGAGCGAGACTTCGGTTGGTCGAGATGCCGCTGGCCCAACCGTCGATTCTTTCGGGGATCAAAACTGCTGCGGTCATCAACGTCGGAACGGCGACGATCGGTGCGCTCATTGGTGCTGGTGGCTACGGGTCATCGATCTTGACGGGCATCCGATTGAACGACACTTCGCTTATTCTCCAAGGGGCTGTGCCGGCCGCAGTGCTGGCCCTGGTTGTACAACATGGTTTTGGTCTCCTGGAAAAAAAGATCGTCTCCCCCGGACTTCAAAGTGCTTAGGACTCCTTCGCTAAGCTGGTCTTAGCTGCCCGTGAATAACTTCATCCCTGATCTTTTCTCACTCGGTAACCCCAGGTCTTATCGGGATAGTCCTTCCACGAGCGGTCCGCCTTGTTGTTGTTTACTCCGTTGCCTCCCGCTTGAGCCGGCTGCTCGGCATGAGGGCCGGAGGGGATGAAGAACGGGCTGCTGGTTGATGCTGTGTCGTTCATCAGGAGAAGCCAGGCCCGGACGCGTCAGCGAGTGTGTGGCCATGGAGGGCTGGGGGGAAGTGTCGGGGTGCTGCTGCTGAACTTTTCCGACGACCCCGCAAACCGGCCCGGGGCGAGGAAACCGATCGGCTGCGACGTTGAGCCGTCGAGGGCGAGGTCGGCGAGGATGGCGCCGACGACGCTTGCGAACTTGAAGCCATGCCCGGAAAAACCGGCCGCGATTGCCACGCGGGACTGTTCCGGATGGAGTCCGAGGAGGAAGTGGGCGTCGGGGGTCATCGTGTAGAGGCAGGCGACATGGTGGGCGAGATCGCTGCCGAGGGCCGGGAGCCGCGCCCGTGCCACCTCTGCCACGCGCGCTGCTTCGGCCTGGTCGAGTGAGCGATCGAGCGCCAGCGGATCGGCGACGGGCGTGCCACCGGTGTGCTCGGCGATCTTCACGCCGCGGTCATCGAGCGCCGGAAAGCCGTAGTAAAAGCCGGCGGGAGTGTCGAACGCGAAGCAGGGGAGGCCGATCCCCGGCTCGGGCCCGGCCGCGAACGTGGCGCGGTGCTCCGCCGGGGGGCGATACCAGCAGAGCGTTTTTTTGAGGACCTCGAGCTTCACTGACGGGATCTCGAGGAGGTCGGCCGCCCACGCGCCGGGCGCGATCACGAGCCGATCGGCGTGGAACGGGCCCCGGTCGGTGTCGACCGTGACGCCCCGTACCCCGGCATGCCAGCCGTGGATGGCAACGCCCTCCTCGAAGCGGGCGCCGTAACGCTTGGCGACCTCGGCGTGGGCCCGGACGCATTCCTCCACGAGGAGATAGCCGGCCGCCGGCTCCCAGACGGCGAGAAAATCGTCGTCGAGGACGAAGGCCGGCCAGCGCCTGTGCGCCTCACCGGCTGCAAGCCGCTCGATGGGAAGGCGATGGATGGCGGCAGCGTGGAGGGCGCCGGCGACCGCCTCGCCCGTCTCTGCCCCCGCCAGCAGCAGCCCCGACTGGAATAGAAGCCTCGTTCCCGTCGACTCCTCGAGCCCGCGCCACAGCCGGTAGGCCTCGAGCAGCAGGGGCACGTAATCGGGATGCTCGAAGTAGGCCTGGCGGATGAGCCGCGTCTGACCGTGAGAGCTGCCACGGTTGTGGGCGATCTGAAAGCGATCGAGGCCGATCACCTCGGCTCCGCGGGCGGCAAGGTGAGCACAGGCTGCAGTCCCCATCCCGCCAGTGCCGAGGACGATCACATCGGCAGAGGTGGCCGTGGCGGTCGGCATGAAGGTCTTCCGTGCGGGGACAAACGCCTGCCAACGGCCCTCGGGATCGAGCCCTGCTTATTCAGCGCCGGCGCCGACCGGTTCGGGGGGAGCCTCTTGCTCGATGGCCGGCTCCGCAGACGCCTTCTCGGGGACCGCGGGCTCGGGGACCGCGGGCTCGGGGACCGCGGGCTCGGTCAGCGCGGGCTCGGTGGCGGGCGTGTCATCGGCGGCACGGTTGTGGCCCGTGCCATTCCAAAGCGACGCCCCGACAAACATCCACCCCTCCGGCACCGTCTGCATCGTCATGCCTGCCGTACCGAAGTAGTGGCGGATGGCATCAAACTCTGGAAGCGTCGTCCCATCGACGCGCGGCGTCCGCGGCTCCTTCGATTTCTTGCTCCCGAGACCAGCGCTGGGGTTGTCGCGGGCGGTGAGGAGGGCGTTGGCGAGCCGGCCGGCAAGGCTCTTGTTCTCGGGGCCCTTGCCATTGCGGAGGAGTTCGTAGGTTGGCTGCACCATCTGTTCGGTGCGGGCGAAGGTGCGGAGGGCAACATCCCCGGGGAGGAGGCCCTTGAGCTGTTCGACCGACTCGTTGTAGTCGGCTTCTTCGGCAAACGGCGGAGACTTCCCATCGAGCACCCTCTGGAGAATGTCGAGGTGAGAGGCGATGAGGATCTGGCCATGGGCCACGGCCACGGCCGCATTTGGAAAGGGGGCGTCGTCGGGATCGCCACCGAGAGCACCGCGAGGCCGGTCGTCGTCCCCATCGTCGCGGGCCCGCACCCGTGTGGAACGGGCGGCCTTCCCCGGCTCGTCGGGCACCGTCTCCCAGATCACATGCCCGCCGACGTCTATTTTCCGCGTCTTCGCCTCGGTCGACATGCTCCGCGCGATCGTCGCGGCGACCGTCTCCGGATCATCGGCCTGAAGCGCGATGAGCATCCGCTCGCAATCGGGGCCGAAGGGGAGGACATGGTCGCCAGTGATCATGACGGCACCACCAAGGTGGCGGATGAGGTCGTTCTCGACGTCGATCTGCGGCCCGTCGGGATCGTCTTTGAGGCTCGAGATCACGTCGTCAAAGACCCCCTGCTCGCCAACCATGTCGTCGACGAGAGGCTCGAGGGCCCGAAAGACCTTGGGAAGATCCCACTGGAGGCCGAGCCAACTGGCGGCATCCCCCGGCACCCAGGGGGCCGGGGCGAGCGACGACGCATTGGGAAACTCGAGGATTCGGGCGGCCTTCTCGTAGCGATCCTTCCCGCCGGCCACGGTTGGCGGGGCGTAGATGAGGGTGTTGTGGCGGAGATCGACGTTCCCCTCGCCGAAGAAGACGACGCCACCGGCCCCCTTGATGCAGTCGAAGCCGTTGCGGCGCGCCATCTCGACGTAGTCGGTCGGCTTCCGCTTCGAGGCCTTCTTCGGCGCCGGCCGGCTCTTTTGCTGGGCTTGGAAGAGGGCGAGCGGATCGATGTACCACCGCCCCGTTGCCACGCCGGCGGGAACGGTCGCGCTGCATTTGCGCGCCACCACTTGGAAAGGTTCGAGCGACGCTAGTGAATCCTGTCGCTGCTTCGAGAGTGCCGGGAGAAGGGCCGCGACGATCTCGGCGCTCGTCCCGGCGATAATCGCGCCGGGCCGCGTGGCATAGGCGATCCGGCGAGGCGCGGCGGGCTCGGCGGCCACCGGCTGCCCCTGGCGGGGCGGGAGCGGCGGAAGCTCGTAGGCTGTGATTCCCTCAGGGGCAGCGAGTTTCTTGCCACCACGATCGGCGAGCCGCTTGAAAACCGTCTCGAGGAGCGCGGGGACGGCGTCGTCATGGCCACTGGTGTCGACGAGGAGCAGCCCGGCAAGCGAGCCATCGGCCTGTTCGACCGCTGCCACCGCCGACTCGCCGCCACTGACGACCGAGAGTTCCTTCGGGGTGATCCCGAAACCCATCCGGTCGCCGGCAATACTCGACCGCTGCTCGTCGAGGGCGTCGTAAAACTTCTGCATCAACGGCTCATCGAAGAGCTTTCCGAGCGCAGAGTGGTCGAAGCGTTCGCGGAGCGCGGCGGCGTCGGGGGCGCTCACCCAGGCCCGCGTCGTTGCCGGGAGAACCTGCTCACTGGGCGCAAACCCGGCCGCTGCCGCCGACGATGCGCCGAAAAGGAGCCCGAGCGTCGAGCCGAAGGCCCATGCCACGACGGCCGAACGGGCCGGAAAATGTCCGGTGGTGAGCCCGCGGCCCGATTCCGTTCGCACCGCCACCGGCGTCCGTGCCGCCATCATCCGCCTGCATCCTGCCACGTGATCCCTCGCGTGTTCGGTGGAGCCAGTTCCCGTGCCTGCGCTGACGATCCCCCGCGGGACGATTCCAGGCAGGTTCCCCGAGAGAGGCCTGAGAAGAGAGATAAAATAACCGCTGACGCGTATTTCGGCCACAGCAGCAAGCCTTCCCCGCGGCCGGTGCCGCAATCAGGGGAGAACTCGACTCTAGCCCGGAGCGAGCTGGCGCCAGGCCATCGCGTCCTCGAGATCCCACGACACCGAGAGAACGTCCTCTTCGCGAAACATGTCGCCGATGAGTTGCACACCGATCGGTAGGCCCTGTGGCGAAAGCCCGGCGGGGATGCTCGCCGCCGGCAGACCGACGAGATTGACGACGGCGGTGAAGGCGGCGAGCTTGGCGGCCTCGGCAAAGGCGGCGTTCGGCGGGAGCCCGGCCCAGGCCCCGATCCGTGGCGGTTCGACGGCGACGGTGGGGGTGAGCCAGAGATCGGCCGTCCCGAACACCGCCGCGAAGCGGTTGATGACCCGGTCTTCGAGCGCGTCAACTTCCGCGCGCTTGAGCCCCCGGGCCCCCTCGCGGAGCCAAGCTGTCACCGGCTGCGCCCGCCGCCAGCGCATCAGCGGGATGCCGCCGATGAGCCGCTGCCAGATCGGAAGAAACTCCCCGAGATCGCTCTCCGGAAGTCGCGTCTCCTCGACGGCGTGCCCCATCCGCTCGAGGATCCGGGCAGTGTGCCGGACCGCGGCGAGCACATCCGGATCGGTCGGCACCATCCCCGTCGACTCGACGACTTTGATGCGAAAGCGTTTGGGCGACGGGCGACGAACGGCAAATGGCCGCGCCGGCGGCGGGGCCCAGTGTGGCCGGCCGGTGTCGATCCCGGCCATCACGTCGAGGAGGGCCGCGGCATCGGCCACCGTCCTGGCCATTGGCCCCGAGGTGTAGAGAATCCGCCGATCGGGAAAGCGGAACTGGTTCACGACCCGGCCCCGCGAGGGCTTGAGGCCGTAGAGCCCGCAGAAGGATGACGGGATCCGGATCGATCCGGCGCCGTCGGAGCCCTGCGCGATCGGCAGCATTCCCGCCGCCACCGCCGCCCCAGATCCGCCACTGGAGCCGCCGGCGGTGTGGTCGAGGCTCCAGGGATTGCGGGTCGGTGGATGGATGTCGGGCTCGGTGACCGGCATGGCGCCCAGTTCGCTCGTCGAAAGCTTGCCGAGAATCACGAAGCCAGCCCGGCGGAGGGGGCGGACGTTGGCATCGTCGAAGGGGAGGACGATCGACGGCATGCCACGCGAGCCGAAGCGGGTGCGCCTGAAGCGGACGACGTTGAGATCCTTGATCCCGATCGGCACGCCATGGAACGGCGGGAGGGCATCGCGGTGGCGGAGCCGCTCCCGATCCTTCCGCCGCGCCACCTTCACCGCGTCGTCGAACACCGTCACGAAGGCCGAGAGCGACGGGTTTTTCTCCTCGATTCGCTCGAGGTGACAGCGGACGACCTCCTCGCTCGAAATCGCTCCCTCGCGGATGAGCTTGGCAAGGACGAGGGCGGGAAACGTATGGAGCGACGTGGTGGCCATCGTGGTGGAGCCGGTCAAGTGCGAGCCGGTCAAGTGCGAGCCGGTCAGGTGCGAGCCGGTCAGGGATCGCGGCGTGAAAAGATCGTGCAGGCTATTGCAAGGTAGGCGACGGTGTGGAGGAGAGTCAGACCGAGCCCCTTCTCCCAGGAGAACGAGGCGCTTTCCATGAGCGCCCGGAACGGGCCGGCGACAGCGAAGTCGCGCATCAGTTGGCGGTCGACGAGGTTGTCGAGATCTTCGGTGTGGGGGAGGAAGGCATAAACCCCTTCGGTGATCCGGCCGATCGTCGTCTGGTAGAAGGGCTTCCGCCCAGCTTTGAGTGGCTCGACTCGCTGCGGCTGTCGGCCACGGATCGATTCGGCGATGCTCGTCGGCCGCATCTTGCCGACATTCGCCTCGCGGATCCGGCTCTCGACGGCGACGTTGTTCATCTGCCCGGCGATGAACAGGATCGCCCAGTAGGCCACTGTGACGAGCATCGCCGAGATCACACTCCGCGTGATCACCCCGGTGAGGACGCTTACCGAGAGCAGCAGCGCGAAGAAGACGAGCAGGCTCGGCAGCGCCAGGAGCACCCCCGGCGACCAGACGTTGGCGAGGATCCCGGTGATCAGCCAGACGGCGAGGACGAGAATCCCGAGGAGGCCGGCCACGAGGAGCAGGGCCCCGACATACTTGAAGACGAGCAGTTGCCAGCGCGGGATCGGGCGGACAAGGAGGAGCTCGAGCGTCCCCTTCCGCACCATGTTCGGCACGAACGCCGCCGTCACCGCCACGCTCACGAGGAGCAGGATCGTGCCTCCCAGGCCGGTGGCGAGGAGCTTCTGAAGAATGAGGACCTCGAGGCCCAGCGGCGCCCCCTTCGTGCCGGCCAATTCGATGCTGTCGCCGAAGAGGGTAAAGCGGTGGGGCCAGAGGAGGCGGAGATCGCGTCCTGGGGCGACCGCCATTTCCCAGGTCTGCGATCCGATCTTCCGGGCCCACTCCGTGCCGGTCTCGCGGATCTCCGTGATCGTCCAGAGCTGGCCGTCGGCAATCTTCCCAAACCGGTCGGTGATCTCCTCCCCGGACTCTGGCACTCCCACTAGCGGGATGAACGTCCGCGTCAGCGTCGCCTTCCAGTGGCCTTCGGGAAGATCGGCGTCGATCGGCTCGGCGGCGGTGATCGCGTACATCGAGCCGTTGAGCCGGCCGGCGACATCCCCCATCGTTTGTGTCGCGATGTCGATGCCGTCGAGATCGGCGGCCATCGCCCGGGCGGCGATGTCGAGATACTGCCGGCCCCCCGGCTGCGGCTCGATCCGCCCGGTCAGCGCCGCGCCGAAGAGGAGCGCGATTGCCAGGAGGAGGAGATAGAGCACCTTGGCGTCGAGGAACTCGCGCCACGTATCCCGGAGCATGGCGGCAAACGTCCGCGGCAGCATCGGTCGCACCGTGACGCGGCCGGCCGCGTCAGCCTGTTTCCGGGGAAAGCGATCGGGATCGTTCACGGTGTTCCTCCGCCGTCGGCGATCGCCAGGTAGAGGTCCTCGAGCGTCGCCCGTTCCCGTTCGAGATGCCGCAGCCGGAGCCCCGCGGCGCTGGCCGCGGCGATGAAGCGGTCGATTCCCTCCGCTGCATCGGCGACCGGGGCGGGGCCTTGGCCTTCGGTGGGGTCGAGGCTGACCCGGAGGCGATTTCCCCCTTCGACCGCCGCGATGCTCGCGCCGGGGAAATGGAACGACGCCGGCAGGTCGCGATCGAAGGCGACGAGCCAACTCGCCTTTTGCCGTGTGAGATCGGCGACGGTGCCGGTGACCATCAGCTTCCCCTTGCGGAGGATCGCCACCCGGTCGCAGAGTTGCTCCACTTCGCCGAGGAGATGGCTGTTGATGAAGACGGTCACGCCGCGGCGGCGTTCTTCGAGGAGGAGATCGCGGATCTCCTTCCGCCCCACCGGATCAACGCCGTCGGTCGGCTCGTCGAGGAACAGGACTCGGGGACCGTGGAGGAGGGCCTGGGCGAGGCCGAGCCGCTGCTTCATCCCCTTGGAGTAGCCGCGGATGCGGAGCCTTTCGCGGCCAGCGAGGCCGAGGATGTCGAGGAGCTCGGCGGCCCGCCGCCGCCGCTCGCGGCGGGGGATCCCCTGGAGGGCGCCGTAGAGGTCGAGGAGGCTCGTGCTCGTGTGGTATTCGGGGAGACGGTGGTCCTCCGGCAGGTAGCCGACCTCGCGGCGAGCTTTGAAGGTGCCGACGGGCTGGCCGAGGAGGGAAGCCTCTCCCGCCGTCGGGGCGACCAGGCCGAGGAGAATCTTGATGAGCGTCGTTTTCCCCGCGCCGTTCTGGCCGAGGAGGCCAAAGAGCGTGGCCGGCTCCACGTCGAGGCTCACCCCCCCGAGGGCCCGGTTGGGGCCGTAGTGTTTTTCGAGCTGTTTGACGGAAACGACCATGGCGTCCGATCCTACCAGACCGCTACGGTGGGGGACGTGACGGGGCGGGAACGTCGGCCGCGTGACAGTCGCGGGCTGCTGTCGCCCCAGAGATCATCGAAGGGAGGTGGAAGTCACCCGTGAAACTCATGCTCAACAGGCTCTTCTTGGCGATCACGGCGATCCTGCTCAGGCTCCGCTACCGTGTCACCGTGGAGGGGGCCGAGGAACTCAGGGCTCTCGACGGCCCGACGCTCATCCTCCCCAACCATCCCGCCTATGTCGATCCGCCGCTGGTCCTCTCCCACCTCCGTCTCCGGCGATCGCTGCGGCCGCTGGTCTTCAGTGGCACCTACCGGCTCCTCCCCCTGAGGCCATTGATGGCGATGGTCGACGCCTTCGAAGTGCCCGATCTCTCTGCTCAGAGCCGCGACGCCCAGGCCAAGACGCTCGGGATGATCGAGGCCGTCGTCGACAGCATCCGCCAGGGGAACAACTTCCTCATCTACCCGTCAGGGCGCCTGCAGCGCGGCAACGCCGAGGTGGTGGGGTCGGCCCGTGCCGTCCACGAGATCTTGGCCCGCTGCCCCGAGCTCAACGTCGTCCTCGTGAGGACGCGCGGCGTGTGGGGGAGCAGTTTCAGTTGCGCGGCCACCGGTGCGCCGCCGAACCTTGTGTCGACGTCCCTCCGCAATCTCGGCTGGGTGCTTGCGGCGCTGCTGGTCTTCCTACCGCGGCGGAAGGTGACGATCCACGCCGAGGTTCTCCCCCGGGGCACGCTCCCCAAAGCGTCGCGCGAGCAGACGAACGCCTTCCTCGAGGGCTGGTACAACGTCGACGGCCCGCAGCCGCCGGCGTTCGTGCGCTACAGCCACTTCTTTGGCCCCACCGCGGGGCACTACGCCGCCGCCGCCTCGCTTCCGTCGATCGATCCGGCCACGATCGACCCGAAGACGATCCGGCTCGTGAACGACCTCATCCAGGGGCATCTCGGTCGCGAGATCGACTCCCGTGAGCTCGCCTTCGACACGACGCTCGAGGCCCTCGGGATGGACAGCCTCGATCGGATGGACGCCACGCTCAAAGTCGAGCAGCAGTTCGGCTTCCACAACGCCTCCGTTCTCAACACCCTCGGCGAGCTGTGGGCCCTGGCCGACGGCAAGCTTGCCGCCGGTGAGAAGGAGGAGGCGATCGCGGTGCCGAAGGCCTGGTTCACGCCACCGCGATCGGCCGATCCGCCGGCGGTGCTCGCCGCCACCGTCGCCGAGGCTTTCGTCCGCCGGGCGCTCGCGGCCCCGACCGAGCCGGCTGTGGCCGATCGGATCTCCGGGGTGCTTCCGTCGCGTCGGCTTCTCGTCGGGGCGAGCCTCATGGCCCGCCGGTTCGCGGCCTGGCCGGAGAAGCACGTCGGCGTGATGCTGCCGGCGAGCGTCGCCGCCGACATCGTCTTCTTCGCCCTTCACATGGCGGGCAAGACGCCGGTGATGATGAATTGGACGACCGGCCCGTCGAATCTCGCTCATGGGGTCAAGGTGACCGGCACACAGCGGATCATCACCTCGAAGAAGCTCGTCGACCGGCTCGGCATCGAAGTGCCCGGGGCGCCGTATGAATACCTCGAGACGATCCGGGGGAGCATCGGGAAGGGGGAGCAGGTCTCGACGCTCCTCGGCACGATCGTGAACTCCGGGGCGATCCTCCGCGGGCTTCCCAAGCAAGATCCCGACGAACCGGCGGTGTTCCTGTTCACGTCCGGATCGGAGAGCGCGCCAAAAACCGTTCCCCTCTCGCACACCAACCTGATCACGAACATCACCGACTCCCTCGAGGTCCTCGAGGTGACGGCGGCCGATTCGCTCCTCGGGTTTCTTCCGCCGTTCCACAGTTTCGGTCTCACCGGCAACGTCCTCCTCCCCCACCTCACCGGCATCCGCAGTGTCCGCCATGCCGATCCGACCGATGCCCGTGGACTCGTGGCGACGATCCGGGCGTTCCGGCCGACGATGCTGTTCACGACGCCGACCTTCCTCGCCTACATCCTTTCGGTGAGCAAGGAAGGAGATTTAAAGAGCCTACGGCGGATCATCGCCGGGGCCGAGAAGTGCCCGGATGCGGTCTTCGATCGCACCGAAGCCCTCGCCCCGGAGGCGGTGATTCTCGAAGGCTACGGGATCACCGAGTGCTCCCCTGTCCTCGCGGCCAACCGGGTCGCCGATCGGCGCCGTGGGTTCATCGGCAGGCCGGTCCGCAACGTCGACATCCGCGTCGTCGACGTCGATTCGGGCGCGCCGGTGGCGACGGGGGACACAGGAATGCTCCTCGCCTCGGGGCCGTCGATCTTCTCCGGGTATCTGAATCACGACGGCCCATCGCCGTTTGTGGAGATGGAGGGGAAGCAGTGGTACCGCACCGGCGATCTCGTCGCTGCCGACGCCGACAACTGGCTCGCCTTCAAGGGGCGGCTGAAGCGGTTCCTCAAGGCGGGTGGGGAGATGATCTCGCTGCCGGCGCTCGAGGAGCCGTTTGCGAAGCGCTATCCCGCCGACGAAAACGGCCCGAAGGTGGCGGTGGAGGGGATCGAGACGCCGGGGGGGCGGCATGTCACGCTGTTCACGACCTTTCCCCTCACGCTCCGAGAGGCGAGCCAGATCCTCCTCGAGGACGGCCTCCGTGGCGTGATGCGGATCGACGAAGTTCGGCAGCTCGAGGCGATCCCCGTTCTCGGGACGGGAAAGACCGATTACAAGGAACTCCGACGGATGGTGACGGAGGGGCAGACGCCCTCCGAGTGACGTGGCAAACCACCCCGGACTTCTCTGGGCCTACGGGAGACTCTCGATGTTCAAGCCAGCCGTGCCGATCCTCCGCAGCTTCGACGAGGCGAAGGCGAAGGAGTTTTACGTTGACTTCCTCGGCTTCACGGTCGACTTCGAGCACCGTTTCGAGCCGGGGATGCCACTTTACATGGGGATCTCCCAGGGAGACTGCCGGATCCATCTCTCCGAGCATTTTGGCGACTGCGCACCGGGGGCCAGGGTGCGGATCGAGGTCGCGGATGTCCGTGCCCTGTGCGCGACGCTCAATGCCAAGGGCTACGGCAACGCCCGTCCCGGCTGGCACGATCAGGATTGGGGCGCCACCGAGATGACGATCGACGATCCGTTCGGCAACCGGCTCACGTTCTGGACCGAGTTGCCGAAGGATGCCTGACCGGCTCCCTCATCAGCCGCGCTCGCCGCTTCCGATCAGGCGATCCGGTCAAACTCCCAGCCCTTGCGGTATTCGCGCGTGAGGAACTTCTCCGCCTCGGGAGCATTGGGGATCTTCATCGCGGCGGCATCCCACTCGAGCTTCTTTCCCGAGCGGTAGGCGACGTTGCCGAGGTGGTTGGCCTCGGTGAGGGGCCCTGAATAGCTGAAGGGGCAGGTGGTCGCCGCGCCGGTCTTGCAGGCATGGAGCCACTCGGCGTGATGGCCAAGCGACGGCGGGATCGACTCGGCCGGTCGCTTGAAATCGCGGACATCGGGGCCGAAGAGGAGGAGGTGCCGGCCGTAATCGGCCAGGAGGCTCCCCTGACTGCCGATGAACAAACAGCCGGAATCCCAGCGCGGGATCGAGCCCTCTTCCCAGGCCGGCGGCTTGTCCTTCCCCTGATACCAGGTGAGCGAGAGGGGAGCACGGTCGCCGCGGGCGCCGTAGGTGTACGTCACGTGCATCGACGCCGGGGCGAGCTCCGGATGGGGGGGCGGTCCGAAGGCCTCGACCGTCTTCGGGGCATCGAGGTCGAGCGCCCAGAAGGGGAGATCGATCCAGTGGCTCCCCAAGTCGGACATCGTCCCGCTGCCGAAATCCCACCACCGATACCACTTCGGCCCCGGCCAGTAGGCCTCGTGGAAGGGACGCTCCGGGGCGGGGCCGAGCCACAGATCCCAATCGAGTCCGTCAGGGATCGGTGTCGAGCCGACGGGGCGATCCTGGATGGCGATGATGTCGCCATACTTCTTCGCATCCTCCGGCGACTGCAGCCCCCACGCCCGGCCGACCCAGCAGTGGACGTCGCTCACCTTCCCGATCGCTCCCCCCTTCACGAGCTCCACGACGCGCCGGTAGTTGGCGTCGGCGTGGATCTGCGTCCCCATCTGCGTGGCGACGCCGGCCCGTTTGGCCGCCTCGGTGACGACGCGGGCCTCGCGGACGTTGTGCGTGAGCGGCTTCTCGCAGTAGACGTGCTTCTTCTCGCGGAGCGCAGGGAGCGTCGCGAAGGCGTGCGTGTGTTCGGTGGTGCTGACGACAACGGCGTCATAGTCGGCGGGCTTCAATTCCTCGTAGAGCCGGCGGTAGTCGCCGAAGCCCTTGGCTCCGGGCGCCTTGCCAAGGGCGCCGGCGAGCGTCTTGGCGTTGACGTCACACACCGCCACCACCTGCTCGCCGAGGACGGCATCGAGGTTGCCGCCGCCACGGCCGCCGCAGCCGATCACCGCCATCCGCAGCTTCCCCGCCCGGTTCTCGGCGCGAACGATGTTCGGCAGGCTGAAGACGGTGCTCGCGGCGATCGATGCGCCGAGAAACGTCCGCCGGCTGGCTCGGCCGGCAACACGCGGAGCATCGGCGGCGGGGCTGTTGTTGGTCGGAAGCTCGCGAGAACGGGGCTCGGGGCGCATGGATGGGTTCCTGCGGGGGATCGGGGGATTGGCAGGAGCATAGACGGCGTCGATCGCGGGTGTCCAGAAACAGCGGCTTCCAGGGGCTTTGTCACCGGGGGGCGGAGTGTTGCATCAGCCTTGCGGGGGGCGAGGGTGGCGGGCGATACTCAGTGTCGGCGAGCTCTTGGCCATTCCTGAGGAAGGCCTGCGGCGGGTTCGACCGAACGTCGCGGTTTCGTCGTCCCCAAGAATCGCCCATGCCCAAGCCTTCCCGTCCGCCTGCGATCAGCCTCGGCCAGTGCGGCGGCTTCGTGGGCATCCGGGCAGTGGTGGTCGCCGTCGTCGTCCTCGCGACGCTCGTGGCTTCGCCGGCTTTGGCCCAGCGCGTCCTCGTGCCGGAACGCGAGTGGAGCGACGCCACCGGAATGTTCAAGGTGCAGGCGAGCCTCGTGGGGATCGAAGGAACGGCGCTGACTCTCCGCCAGACCGACGGCTCCGATCTGACGATCGAGCTCGATCAGCTCGCCCCGGTCGACCAGCTCGTCGCCCGGCGGACGATGCGCCGCCTCGCCCACCGTGGCGAGGGCCCACCGCACGTGGAAGCATTCGACACCGCTGCTCGGGCGACCAACCACACCGACTTCCCCCCCTTGGCCCCCGAACCACTCGTGGCCGATCCGGCCGATGCCGGCCGTGGCCTCGTCGCGGGCAAGGTGAAGATCACCCGTCGCGATCCGTTCGATCGGGTGGGGCGGGTGCTCGCGGTGGGCGGGGCGAACGCTGTCGTGCTCGTAGCCATCGAGAACTCGACCCCCGGGCGGCCGCTGCCGACGAGGCTCGTGTGGCTGTCGATGAAGTCGCAGACGGTGATCGCCGAACACGATCTCTCCGGCCCCGAGATCGTCCTCGACTACCACCCGATCCTCGAGCGTCTGTTGACCGTGTCGCGCGAGAAGCTCACCGCCGAGGGGGCCGCGAAGCAGGTGCTGACGCTCTGGGATGCCGCTCCGAGTCGCAAGGCCGCGACGGCCTGGTCGGCGTGGCGGGCGCCGTGCGGCGATGGCCAGCCTCTCGCCCGCCACCCCTGGGGGCGGATCGTCGACGACGCGCTGGTTGTCCATCAAAGCAGCCGCGAGGAGTTTTCTTGTTGGGATATCGACGCGAAGGCGGCGAAGTACCGGCTCGCCCAGGATCCGGGCCATTCCCCGATGCCTTCCCTCTCCGGAGGTGGCCGCTATCTCGCCCTTCCCGATGCCCGCCGCGTCCAGGTGTGCGATGCGGCCAGCGGCGTGGTGCTCGTGTCGCTCCCCGTCGGGGCCACGTCTGGGGTGAGCTTCGATCCCGACGGTCGTCGCCTGGCGCTCATTCAGGAAGGGAACGTCCAGATCCACGATCTCGCTGATCCGACCGGCCCGATCCCCGTCTTCCATGCCCAGGGGGCGAGCCCGCAGCACACGGCGCTGGCCTGGGTGGGCGAGGATCAGCTTCTCATCCAATCGGCCCGCGGGCTCGCGGCGGTGCTCTTTTCGGCGGTGAAGGGCTTGCCTGCGTGGCGCTATGAATGGCAGCCGGTGCAATCGGGGGACACCGTCGACGACCTCGCCGTCCGGGTCGTCCAGGGAATGCTCCTCTACGCGGCCCCTCCCGACGACGAAGGCGGGGGCGACGAGGCCGGCGAGGGAAAGAAGAAGCCGGGGACGACGCTCGCCGTGATCGTGGCGGCGAAGATTCCGGAGCCGGCGGTGGCCAAGCTGGCCGCCGAGCTCCCCGCGGGGCTTCCGGCGCTTGTCGAGCCGGGGACGGTCGTGGCCACGAAGGTCGATTCTGGGGCCGATCACGACCGCGAGATCGCGACGGTGGCGAAGACGTTTGAGCGGACGAAGTGGGTTTACGACGCTGCTTCGCCGGCGCAGGTCGAAGTCTCCACGACGGCCGGCGGCACGGTCACCTACACGGACGCCGAGGGGCGCGAGCGGCAGCTCAAGCAGGTGACGCCGACGACGCGGCAGATCCGGGTCGTCGTCCATGGGGTGGCGCTC
>Ga0114959_10001594_pt1 | contig 19536 bp, 14 predicted proteins | sample C_130625_EF_Meta_FD_87317 | JGI IMG/M metagenome (GOLD analysis project Ga0114959, IMG submission 87317) | Freshwater microbial communities from Lake Croche, Canada to study carbon cycling - C_130625_EF_MetaG | ecosystem: Environmental > Aquatic > Freshwater > Lake | place: Lake Croche, Canada... | reverse complement strand
CGCGGTGAACTTCGCGCATGGTTTGGGCAAAGCTACGCGTGACGCCGGTAATCATGGCGTCGGCTTCCCCAAGCTTCAGCAGCAGGGACGAAAATATGTTGCGGTCCTGATTGACGAGCCGCTCACATTCCCGCCGCAAATAGCCGCGCCGCTGCAGCCGTTCATACAGGACGTCGACCATTTTGGGGACCAGGGGCGAAACACGGCTATTGTGCAGTTCATAGCTGTCTGGGTCTTCAACACCGAGCGCTGCCAGCTTTTGCCGGACATCGTCGCGGCCGACGAGGATCGGCGTACCGCAGCCCCCTTCTTTGAACGCGATGGCGGCGCGCAGGACGACTTCTTCTTCAGCTTCGGCAAAAACGACGCGCTTCGGTCGCGCCCGGGCGCTTTCATAGGCCATGGTCAAAACGGAGGTCGTCGGGTTCATCCGCGCGCGCAGTGTATTGCGATACTCTTCCATGTCGAGGATCGGCTTGGTGGCGACACCCGAATCCATCGCCGCCTGCGCAACGGCGGCGGGCACGATTTCCATGAGCCGGGGGTCAAAGGGGGCGGGAATGATGTAATCCGGCCCGAAGGTCGGGGTGGACCCGCCATAGGCCGCAGCGACTTCCTCCGGCACCTGCTGGCGGGCCAGTTCCGCCAGCGCATGGGCCGCTGCGATCTTCATTTCCTCATTAATCGCCGTCGCGCGCACATCCAGCGCACCCCGGAAGATGAAGGGAAAGCCAAGGACATTGTTGACCTGATTTGGATAATCCGACCGGCCCGTGGCGACGATCGCATCGGGGCGTACGGCTTTCGCGGCGGGCGGGGTGATCTCCGGGTCCGGGTTGGCCATGGCGAAAATGATGGGATCCGCCCCCATCGACAGGACCATGTCCGGCGTCACTGCCCCCTTGACGGACAGGCCGAGGAAGACATCCGCGCCCGCTATGGCTTCGGTTAATGTGCGCTTATCGGTTTTGGTCGCATGGGCCGATTTCCACTGATTCATGCCCTCAGTGCGGCCCTGATAGATGACACCCTTGGAATCGCACATGATGACATGATCATGCGGCACGCCGACGGCCTTGATCAGTTCGGTGCACGCAATGGCAGATGCGCCCGCGCCGTTGACGACAAGGCGGATGTCCTTCAGGTTTTTGCCAGTCAGGTGGACCGCGTTGATCAGGCCGGCGGCTGCGATGATGGCGGTGCCATGTTGGTCATCATGCATGACCGGAATTTTCATCCGCTCTTTCAGAGCCTGTTCAATGATGAAGCATTCGGGTGCGGCAATATCTTCCAGATTGATGCCGCCAAAGCTTGGCTCCATCAGCGCGACCGCGTTGATAAAGGCTTCGGGGTCTTCGGTCGCAAGCTCGATGTCGATTGAATCTACATCGGCAAAACGTTTGAAGAGAACGGCTTTGCCTTCCATCACGGGCTTGGACGCGAGTGCGCCTAAATTGCCCATGCCCAGAATGGCCGTGCCATTGGAGATAACGGCGACGAGATTGCCCTTGGCTGTATAGTCATAGGCGGTGGCGGGGTCATCCGCGATGGCCTGCACGGGGACAGCAACGCCCGGCGAATAAGCAAGGCTCAGGTCGCGCTGTGTGGCCATCGGCTTGGAGGCGACGATCTCAATTTTGCCGGGTCGGCCGGCCGAATGGTAATGGAGCGCCTCACGATCCGAGAACTGAACCTTGGTGTCGCTCATTGATCTGCCTTTCGATGACGTGTCAGAACATTTCCACAGCCGCTTAGGCCGATAAAGCCGGGACGGGAAGCCGGGATTGCGCCCGACCAAGAAACCGTTATCGCCAAGCACATGGTCGACACAGGCTCAACGACAACAACGCCCATGATGGTTCAGTATCTGGCGCTCAAGGCGGAAGCCGGAGATTGCCTGCTGTTTTATCGTATGGGCGACTTTTTTGAGTTGTTCTTTGATGATGCAAAGGCTGCCGCCGCCGCACTGGACATTGCGCTGACGGCCCGTGGCGAACATGCAGGGCTGCCCGTGCCGATGTGTGGCGTGCCCGTTCATGCAGCCGAAGGATATCTTGCCCGTCTGATCAAGGCAGGCTTCCGCGTGGCGATTGCCGAGCAAACCGAAACGCCGGCAGAAGCAAAAGCGCGCGGGTCCAAATCTCTGGTAGCGCGCGGCATTGTCCGTGTTGTCACCGCAGGGACGCTCACCGAAGAATCCTTGCTTGAAGCGCGCAGTGCGAACTGGCTTGCTGCGGTTGCGCCGGTTGGCGACGGGATCGGGCTGGCATCGGCCGACATTTCCACCGGCCGCTTTGAACTGTGCGAGGTTGATTCTGCCGGTCTCGACGCGGAACTCGCCCGACTGTCCCCGTCCGAACTTGTGGCGCCTGACGCGATGCCTGCCCTTGCCGGGGGCGCCACGGTTCGTCCCCGCGCAGACTTTACGCCGCAGGACGGCGAGCGTCGTTTAAAGGCGCTGTTCGGTGTGTCGACCCTCGATGGCTTTGGGTCCTTCACCAAGGCGGAACTGGCCGCCTGTGCCGGCCTGCTCGCTTATCTGGACCATGTGGGCAAAGGCAATCTGCCTTTCCTCTCTCCGCCTGTCCGGCTGCAGTCGAGCGACCATATGCTGATCGATGCGGCCACGCGCGAGAGTTTGGAGTTGGTCCGGTCCACCGGCGGCGCGCGGGCAGGCAGCCTTCTTGACGCCGTTGACCGCACCGTGACAGGCGCCGGTGCGCGTCGGCTGGCGGCGGATATTTCCGCGCCCCTGATGGACGTCCGCACGATCGAAGACCGGCTCGATCTCGTCTCCTGGTTTGCGGATAATGGCGCCGCGCGGGAGGCGATGCGCGCCAATCTGCGGGCGCTGCCGGATATTGGCCGGGCGCTGGGGCGGCTGGCGGCAGGCCGGGGCGGACCGCGGGATCTGGGCATGTTGCGCGACGGGCTGGGCGAAGCGCGGATGATGCGCGAACGGCTGGCGCGCGACGGTGACGTCCCGCCGCTCATGGCGTCACTTTTGCCCGCGCTCGATGGGCATGGCGCGCTTGTCGACAAATTGTCTCGCGCCCTCGTGCCCAATCCCCCGATTGAGGCTGCGCAAGGAGGCTATATTGCTGAAGGCTATGACGCGGCATTGGACGAGTTGCGTGGGCTGGGCGGCGATGGCCGCCGGGCGATGGCCGCGCTGGAGGCGCGCTACCGCGACCAGACCGGCATTTCAGGCCTGAAGATCAAGCACAATAATGTGCTCGGCTATCATATCGAGGTGTCGGCCAAGACGGCCGATGCGCTGATGACACCGGACTCAGGCTTCACCCACCGCCAGACGCTGGCAGGCGCCGTGCGCTTCAATGCGCCGGAACTGCATGAGCTGGCGGTCAAGGTGACGCAGGCCGGCGCCCATGCGCTGGCCGCCGAAGCCGCGCATCTGGAGGTGCTGACCGACATTGCCCTGGCCCGGTCACGCGAGATTGCAACAACTGCCGAAGCCTTGGCCCGATTCGATGTGGCCGCAGCGCTGGCGGAGCGCGCGATTGAAGGCGGCTGGGCGCGACCGTCCTTTGCGCCCGATGCGCGTTTTGAGGTGTCGGGCGGACGTCATCCGGTGGTTGAGACGGCCATCGGAAAGGAGGGTGGCCGCTTTGTGGCGAATGATTGCCGCCTGGTGCCAACCTCGCGGCTATGGCTCGTCACCGGCCCCAATATGGGCGGTAAATCGACCTTCTTGCGGCAAAATGCGTTGATCGCGGTGTTGGCGCAGGCGGGATGCTATGTCCCTGCGGCCTCGGCCACGCTGGGTCCTGTCGACCGGCTGTTCAGCCGGGTGGGGGCGTCGGATAATCTGGCGCGGGGACGCTCCACCTTCATGGTGGAAATGGTTGAGACAGCAGCGATCCTCGCTCAGGCAACGGAGCGCAGCTTCATCATCCTCGATGAGGTTGGCCGGGGCACGTCGACCTATGATGGCCTCGCCATTGCCTGGGCGGTGGTCGAATCGGTGCATGAGGTCAACCGCGCGCGCTGCCTGTTCGCCACGCATTATCATGAGCTGACGCGGCTTGCTGAAAAGCTCCCTGCGCTTTCGCTCCACCATGTCCGTGCCCGCGAATATCGGGGGGACCTCGTGCTGCTGCATGAATTGGGAGAAGGGCCTGCCGACCGCAGCTATGGCATCGCCGTCGCGCGTCTGGCGGGGCTGCCGCCCAAGGTCTTGGCGCGGGCGAAAGCGGTGCTCGACAAGCTAGAGGCGGGGCGCGACGCAACGGGGGGCTTGGCCGCAGGGCTCGATGATCTGCCGCTGTTTGCGGCCACAAAAGTCGAAGAGGCCCGCGACCCCCTGCGCGATGCGCTCACCAAACTCGACATTGACGGGCTCAGCCCGCGCGACGCGCTTGATGAACTTTATGCGCTCAGGCGGATCTTGATTGAGGATAAAGGTTGACCGCTTCATAGAGTGCAGTGAGCGCTTTGACCTCGTCCGCGCTCAACTCGGGCCGCCAGATTTCAAACAGCAGGATGACGCGCACCTCATCGCTGTCATTCCAGGCCTCATGCTCGATGCTGTCGTCAAAGATCAGCACCTTGCCTTCTTCGACAAGGCGTGTGTGATTGCCGACCCGCAGGCGGCACGTGTCGGGCACGATCAGAGGCAGGTGGCAGATCAATCGTGTGTTGAGCATCCCGTTATGCGGCGGGATGTGGGTTTGTGGCTCCAGAATTGAGAAGATCGCCATCGGGGACCTGTCCTTAATGAAGGGCAGCGGGAGGTGGCCAATGGCGTCGATTGTGGCCGGGCAGCGGGCGGCGTTGGCTTTAAAAAACTGTCCATTCTCCCAGAAGCGAAAGGCGCTCCAACTGGGGTTGTTCGTCAGGGTATGGGTGCGGTCGGGCAGATGGCCTTCCACCTGCACATAGGGGCTCGCGCCTTCTCCACTCTCGAGCGCCGCCAAAGCTTCTGCACGCAGGGCGGGGTAAGCCGCTTCCAGCTTGTCCACCCAATCGAACAGCGCCGTGTCATAAAAGGCGATCTGGGGCAGGCCCGGGTAGAGAAAGACCTTCGGTTCCTGATAATAAGGGTGCTGTCGGCCTGCGAGAATGGCGAGCGATTCGGAAAAGCGCGGATCAAGCGCCTCCGGCATGATTCCCGCTTCGGCAACCTTGTCAGACAGATGCCGTTCAAATCGCATTGCAAGGTCATGGCTGCGGGTTTTGGCGTGGTCCAACCGGCTGAGAATGGTCGGGGAGAGGCCGACAGTCCCATCGGCTAAGTTGATCGCGCGCTGGTACCAGGCCATTGCGTTTCGGTCTTCCCCGCGCGCCGAGAGGATGTCGCCTTTGAGGATGAGGGCGGGGATGTTGGACGGGTCAGCAGCGAGGGCGAGCGCAAGCCCCGTATCCGCTTCGTCCAGTCGGCCCAGATGAAAAGCAGCTTCGGCATGAAGATAATATATGGGCGGCGTCGCGGCACCTGCCGCCACAATCTCGCCGAACAGGCGGTGTGCCCCGGCAAAGTTTTGCCCCTGAAGGGCGGCAAAGCCGCGTTGCGCGATGGTCTGAAGTGTCTGCTGATCCATGGGGTGCCCTCGCGCCTCTCCTAACCGGATTGTCACAGCGGTGCCAATCGTCCTTGTGCCGCACGCCGCGAATGCGCATATCCCGCGCAGATGACGCAGCTATTTGATCTCGTGCCGCAGCGGCGGGCCATTATTGAACGGCGGGCGCTGTCTGATGCGCTGCTGGCGCTTGAAGGAAGCGATCCGGCCAAGCTGCGCGCGGCCTCGGTTGCGCTCCTGAGACCTGCCATGGACGCCGGACGGGATGTCATTGCCCGGCGGATTGGGGCGCATCCAAGCCAGGGGCGCGAGGCGGCGGCGAGCTATGCCTTCCTCACCGATCAGCTGCTCCGGCTCATTTACGATTTCACGGTGCAGCGGCTCTATCCGCTCAACAATCCGACCGCGTCTGAACGGATTTCGCTGCTCGCGGTCGGCGGTTATGGGCGCGGCGAAATGGCACCGCAGTCTGATATCGATATCGCCTTTCTGACGCCCTATAAGCAAACCGGCTGGTCAGAGCAGGTGATTGAATCCATGCTCTACACCCTTTGGGATTTAGGGCTGAAAGTCGGGCATTCGAGCCGCTCTGTTGATGAGATGATGCGGATGGCGAAGCAGGACCTCACGATCCGCACGGCGCTATTGGAAGGCCGTTATGTCTGGGGTGATGAGCAGCTCTATGAAGAAGCGTCCGCGCGCTTTGCGGCCGAAGTTGTTTCCGGAACCGCGCGCACCTTCATCACCGAAAAGCTCGCCGAGCGGGATGTACGGCACCAGCGCATGGGCGATAGCCGCTATGTCGTTGAGCCCAACCTGAAGGAAGGCAAAGGCGGTCTGCGGGATCTCCACACGCTCTTCTGGATCGGCAAATATCTCTATCGCGTCACGACCGTGCCCGAACTGGTCGACAAAGGGCTGCTGACGGCGGACGAATTGCGCCAGTTCCAAAAGGCGGAAAATTTCCTTTGGGCGGTGCGCTGCCACCTGCATCTGGTCACCCGGCGTCCCGAAGAACGGCTGACCTTTGACGTCCAGCGTGAGATTGCAACGCGGATGCGGTATAATGATCGCCCCGGCCGGTCTGCGGTTGAACGCTTCATGCAGCATTACTTCCTGAACGCGAAGGTCGTGGGGGATCTGACGGGCGTGTTCCTGGCCCATCTGGATGATGCCCACGCAACCAAGGGCCGGCGCTTCACGCTGCCCAGCATTGCCGGTCTGCGCCGGTCACCCAAGACGTTGCAGGGCTTTGTGCTGGACAGGGGTCGGCTCGCCCTGCCCAGGGATGATTTCTTTGCCGAAGACCCGGTCCGCCTCATTGAGATGTTCGCACTGGCCGCGGCGCAGAGCGTCGACATCCACCCGCAGGCGATGCGCGCGGCGGCCCGCGATGCGCGGCTGATCGATGCCAGGGTCCGCAACGATCCAAGGGCCAATGCCCTGTTTCTTGACGTCCTGACGTCCAATAAGGACCCGGAGAACGTCCTGCGCTGGATGAATGAGTCGACGGTATTCGGCCGCTTCGTGCCCGATTTCGGTCGGGTCGTGGCCCAGATGCAATTCGACATGTACCACCATTATACGGTCGATGAGCACTCCATTCGCGCCATCGGCCTGTTGGCGCGCATCGAAAAGGGCGTGTTTGGGGAAGATCATCCGCTGGCAACTGTCATCCTGCGCCAGGTGGTCTCACGGCGCGTGCTCTATGTGGCGGTTTTGCTGCATGATATCGCAAAGGGGCGTGGCGGGGATCACAGCCTCCTGGGGGCGGAGATCGCGCTCAAGCTATGCCCACGCTTTGGCCTGTCCGCCGCGGAAACTGAAACGGTGGCCTGGCTGGTGCGGCAGCATTTGCTGATGTCGGCCACCGCCTTTAAGCGCGACCTGTCCGACTTTAAAACCGTGCTCGACTTTACCGGCATCGTCCAGTCGCCGGAACGGCTGCGGCTGCTGCTCGTCCTCACCATTGTGGATATCCGCGCGGTCGGCCCCGGTGTGTGGAACAGCTGGAAGCGGCAGTTGCTGACCGAATTGTTTGAACTGGCGGAAGAAGTACTGCGGCTGGGCCATAAGCAGCGCGGCCGGACCGACCGCGTCCATCTCAAGCAGGAATTGCTGCAGGAAACGCTGGCTTGGCCGGCCGTCAAATTTGCTGACTATACCAAGCGGTTGGCCGAACCCTATTGGGTCGCCGAGCCCGATGACGTGCTGGAGAGCAACGCCCGCCATGTCGACAAGGCGGGCGATGCGGATCTGTCGATCGCAGCGACGGTTTATCCGTCGCGTGGGGCGACGCTCGTGACGGTCTATGCTGCCGACCATCCCGGCCTGTTTTACCGTATTGCCGGTGGCATCCATTTGGCGGGCGGCAGCATCATCGACGCGCGCATCCACACGACACGGGACGGCATGGCGCTCGATAACTTCCTCGTGCAGGATCCGCTCGGTCGGCCCTTTGATGATATCCACCAACTGCAGCGCATCGAACAGGCGATCGAAGACGCGCTGGCCAACCGGGCAAAGCTGATCGAGAAGCTGGCAGCCCGCCCGCTGCCCCGCGCCCGGGCCGAGGCTTTTGATATTGCGCCCAACATCCTCATTGATAACCGGGCGTCGAACCGCTTTACAGTGATCGAAGCCAATGCGCGGGACCGTCCCGCATTGCTCTATGATCTCGCGTTCGCGCTGTTCGAGGCGCGCGTGACGATCCACTCGGCCCATATCGCGACCTATGGCGAACGTGCGGTCGACACCTTTTATGTGACGGACCTCACCGGTGACAAGATCATCAGCGCGAGCCGGACAGCCACGCTGGAGGCCCTGCTCCTGAATGCCGCGGCAGGCCCGCGCAAGGCCGAGAAGGCTGCCTGATCAGGCGCGCCGGACGGGCGGCAGGCTGACCATGGCGATCAGGATGGCACCTCCGAGATAGGCCACGCCGCCTGCCAGCTGGAACAACGCGTAGCTGCCCGTCAGGTCATGCACCTTGCCGAAGCTGAGCACGCCCGCAATCGTCGAGGCCCAGCCGGCCATCTGCACCCAGCCATAGACGCTTCCATAGCGGGCGAGGCCAAAACGCCGGGCGACGAAGAAGGCCAGCAGATCAATCTCCGCCCCTTGCTGGACGCCAATGGCAGCGACGGCCAGAAAAGCGGCCAGCGGGCTGGCTGTGGTGGCCCAGAGCGCGAGGCAACCGATGGCGGGCACGAGTGTGAAGAAGAAGGCGACGCGCTGGGGGCTCCGCCGGTCGAGCAGATAACCACAGGCGAGACGCCCGCCGACCTGCCCAACGGCGAAGGCGGAAATGCCAAGCGCGGCTGTGCCGGCGCTGATGCCTTCCTCCGTCATCATGGGCACCATCTGGCTCAACATGCCCGACCCCGGAAAGTTGATGCAGCCAATGAAGGCGATCAGGAGCCAGAAGGCGGGCGAATGCAGGACAGAGGGATCGGTGGCGTCATGATGGGCATCGTCACGGGCGATATGCGGCGGCGGGGTCTTAAGAAGAAAGAGAATGGCCGGAAGGCCGATCAACCCGCTCAGAGCTGCGAGCAGGACATAGCCCGCCCGCCAGCCCTGTGCTGCAATGAGCATTTCAAACAGGGGCGGCATGACAACGGCGGACAGAGAGATGCCTGTCGCTGCAAGGGCGAGCGCCATGCCACGGTTCTGGTGAAACCAGCCCGCGACGGCGCGCGTGTAAGACATGGAGGAGGTCCACACGCCGATCAGGCCCGTCATAAACACCATGACGCCAAACAAAGCGGGGATGAACGGCACCGTCGCGATGAAAATGAAGAACAGTGAAAGCAGCATCATGCCGAGCGCGTAAACGGGGCGCACGCCATAGCGGTCCATGGCCCAGCCGACAGCAGGCGCCGTCAGCGCACCGATGCCGACCAGCGCCTGAAGCTGCGAAAACTCCCCAAGCGTCCAGCCGGTTTCCTTTTGAAGCGGCGGAATGAAGATGCTAAAGACATAGAAGAGCAGGTTGATTCCGGTCGCCGCCGCTAAGGCCGCGCCCGTGATAACCGGCCAACCCCGGCGCCACTCATCCATGCAACTCTCCTCTTTCCGAGGTGGGCAGGCAAAATACCCGCGCGACCCGATTGACGTTAACGTCAACTGTTCCTATCCCGTCGTCAAGAGAGGTTATCTGGAGTCTGACGCATGAACCTTGAATTCAGTCCCGAAGAAATCGCCTTCCGTGACGAAGTGCGCACTTTCATCGCCGAGAACTACCCCACTGAACTGCGTGGCAAGCAGGACGAAGGGGACGAACTGTCCAAAGAAGACTTTCTGAGCTGGCATAAAGTGCTGGCCAAGAAGGGTTGGGTCGCCCCTGCATGGCCAGTCGAATATGGCGGCACCGGCTGGACGCCGACGCAGCGCTACATCTGGTCGGAAGAAACGGCGCGTGCCGATTGTATCCGCCTGATGCCCTTCGGCCTCACCATGGTTGGCCCTGTCATCTATACATTTGGGACGGCTGAACAGAAGGCCAAGTTCCTGCCGCGCATCCTGTCCGGTGAGGATTGGTGGTGTCAGGGTTATTCGGAACCCGGGTCGGGCTCCGACCTTGCCTCGCTGCGCACCAAGGCGGTGCAGGAGGGTGACCATTATGTCGTCAACGGCCAGAAGACCTGGACGACGATGGCGCAGCATGCCGATTGGGGCTTCTTCCTCGTCCGCACCAATGCCGATGCCAAGCAGCAGGAAGGCATCAGCTTCCTTCTCGTCGACATGAAGACGCCGGGCATTGAAGTCCGCCCGATCATCACGCTCGGCGGAGAGCATGAAGTCAACGAAGTCTGGTTGGAAGACGTGCGCGTGCCTGTCGAAAACCGCGTTTATGAAGAAAATAAGGGCTGGACCTGTGCCAAGTTCCTGCTCGCGCATGAACGCTCGGGCATTGCCGGTGTCGCGGCCTCCAAGCGCGGCGTGGAAAAGATCAAGGAAATCGCCAAAACCGAGATGGACGATGACCGTCCGTTGCTCACCAACCCGTTCTTCCGCCGCAAGGTGGCTGAGCTGGAAATGGATCTGACCGCGCTTGAATATACCGAACTGCGGACGCTGGCCGGTGAAGCCCAGGGCAAGGGTCCGGGGCCGGAATCGAGCCTCCTCAAGATCAAGGGGTCCGAAATCCAGCAGCGCATCACCGAACTGACACTGGAAGCGGCAGGCCATTATGGCGCGCCTTACTTCCGTGGCTTTGGTGAAGGGGACAATGAGCACCCGATCGGTCCGGAATATGCCAACCGGTCTGCGCCGTTCTACTTCAATATGCGCAAGACGACGATCTATGGCGGGTCGAACGAGATCCAGCGCAACATCATCGCAAAGATGGTGCTCGGACTTTAAGGCAATCAATCCCCCTCCCGCTTGCGGGAGGGGATAGGGGTGGGGCGCGCAACGCGCGCCTTTCAGGGCAACACGCCCACCCCCGGCCCCTCCCGCAGGCGGGAAGGGGGTATTTGGAGAGAGGGAACCATGGATTTCAATTACACCGACACGCAGGACATGCTGCGCGACACGCTCGCCCGTTTCCTCGCGGACACTTATGATTTTGAATCGCGCAAGAAGATGATTGCCAGCGATGCAGGGCGCGATCCCGGCATCTGGCGCGCACTTGCGACCGAACTCGGCATCCTGTCGGCCCCTTTCTCGGAAGAGCAGGGTGGCCTTGGCGGTGGCGCGATTGAAAATCTGATCATGATGGAAGAACTCGGCAAGGTCATCGCGATTGAGCCCTATCTCCAAACCGTCGTCATTGGCGGCGGTGCCTTGAAGGCTTCAGGTGGTGCTTTTGCCGATGCCGTCATCCCCGAAATCATCGGTGGCAATGTCATCATCGGCTTTGCCTATGCAGAACCCAAGGGTCGCTACAACCTTGCCAACGTCACGACGACGGCAAAGAAGGATGGCGCAGGCTATGTGCTCAACGGCCACAAAGCCGTTGTGTATGCAGCGCCATGGGCGACGCACCTTCTCGTGACAGCACGCACAGGCGGCAGCCAGCGTGAACGCGCCGGGGTTGACCTGTTCCTGATCGACGCCAAGTCCGCCGGCATCACGCGCCGTGATTATCCGACCGTCGATGGCTTCCAGGCATCAGAAGTCTATTTCGAAAACGTCGCCATTCCCGGTGACGCGCTCCTGACAGGTGGCATCGATCTCATCGAACAGATCGTCGACGAAGCCACTGTTGCTGTGTGCGGCGAAGCCTGTGGCGTCACCCGCAAGCTGCATGAAGGTACGCTCGATTATTCCAAGCAGCGGCAGCAGTTCGGCCAGCCGATCGGCCGTTTCCAAGTGCTCCAGCATCGCATGGCAGACATGTTCCTCGAAGTGGAACAGATCATGTCGATGACGCTGATGGCGACGCTGAAGCTTGATCTGCCTGCTGCTGAACGCAAAGCGATGGTCAGCCTTGCCAAGGCGAAGGTCTCGCGCTCGGCAAAGTTTGTCGGCCAAAACGCTGTCCAGACGCATGGCGGCATCGGCATCACGCAGGAATTGGCCATTGGCCACTATTTCAAGCGTGCCACCATGATCGAAAGCCAGTTCGGTTCTGCAGACTGGCACCTTGACCGCTATGAACAGCTGACGCTATCCGACGCGGCATGATCACCTATCGGGCGCCGCGCGTCGAAGAGGCGCCGGCGCTCGTAACGCTTGGTCGCAATTCCTTTGTTGAAACTTTCGGGCATCTGTACCGGCCGGAGGACCTCGGCTCCTTTTTGTCGCATGCCTATGATCCGGGCGGCGTTGCCCACCAGATCACCAGCTCGCGTTACCAATTTCGCGTGGCCGAAGAAGACGGCCAGATGGTCGGCTATTGTAAGCTCGGGCTTGATGTGTCGCTCGACTATGACCCCGGCAACAAAGCCGTCATGGAGTTGCGCCAACTTTATCTGATGGCCACGCACCAGGGGACCGGCGTGGCGCAGGAATTGATGGGCTGGGCCCTTGCCGAAGCCGAAGCGCTCCGCGCCGATGAGATGATCCTTTCGGTTTGGGCTGAAAATACCCGTGCCCAGCGCTTTTATCACCGTTATGGCTTTGAATGGATCGCTGACACCTATTTCATGGTTGGCGCCCATCGCGACGATGAGTTTCTCTACCGACGCATATTGCGCTGACATCAACACAAAAGCGTGATTTCTTCACTTATGTTGCAGCGCACAAAATGTGCTTGCACTCTGGATGAACCGCGTTTATTGTGCAGCGCAACATGACAAGTATCACGACACATAAGGGGGCAGCGAAAGCAGCCGGTCGCCAAAAGGCGACACCAAGGGCGAAAGCCCCGACGCCTGTCGTTTCAGGCGAAACCGCGCCGGTCCGCAAGGACGCGGCCACCAACCAAGGATTTGTGACGATGACCGAAGACACCATCAAGACCGCCGCTGCTGACATGAGCGAAAAGGCAACGACGATGTTCCACGACATCAGCGAAAAGGCCAAGGTCGCTTTTGAAAAGACCGGCGACATCTCAAAGGAAGCCGTTGAATTCCAGAAGGCCAATCTTGACGCGGTCATTGCCTCGGGCAAGGCTGTCGCCAAGGGTCTACAGGACGTGACGCAACACAATGTCGACCTCGGCAAGAAGAGCTGGGAAGCGACGACCGCACACATGAAGTCGCTCGCCGGCGTGCAGTCACCGGTTGACCTGATGAAGGCGCAGACCGAATTTGCCCGTGGCCAGTTCGATGTCCTCGTGTCTGATTTTTCGAAGTCGACCGAATTCTACATGAAGCTGGCCGGTGAAATCGCCCAGCCGATCCAGAACCGTTATGCCGCGGCCACGGAACAGCTGAAGTCGCGCTTCGCCGCCTAAGGTAATAATTCCCTCTCCCGGGAAGGATGGGGCCGCGTCGGGAAACCGGGGCGGCCCTTTTTCGTTCAATTTCCATAGCTGGCGCTTGCCCTTGGGGCGCCACATGCCATATTCAAAGATGATGATGCACACCCACATGTCAGATAGGTCCGACAAGGACGGCACCGGCACCGGACTTGGCGTCGCGACGAAGACGCGCGACAAGACCAAAAAGCCGCAGCCTTATCGCGTGTTGATGCTCAATGATGACTACACCCCTATGGAATTTGTCGTCCACTGCCTGCAACGCTTCTTCAAAATGGATCTGGAACAGGCCACGCGCGTGATGCTCCATGTCCACCAAAAGGGCGTCGGCGTCTGCGGCACCTTCACCTATGAAGTGGCGGAAACCAAGGTCAGCCAGGTCATCGACTATGCCCAGCAAAACCAGCACCCGTTGCAATGCACGCTTGAAAAGGCCTGACATAGGCCCTGCGTGACCTCTGCGCCCATCGTTGCTAAGCAACCGCAAAGAGGAGGGGGCCGAATGGCAAAAGCAGCACTCATCATTGGCGCCGGAGACGCAACAGGCGGTGCCATTGCCCGCGCCTTCGCCGCTGAAGGCTATGTCGCCTGCGTCAACCGCCGCGCCCGTAATGCTGGCCAGCTCGAGGCGCTGGCAGCTTCAATCCGTGCGAACGGTCATGACGCCCGTGCCTTTCCCGGTGACGCGCGTCTTGAAGGCGAGATGATCGCCTTGGTCGACACCATCGAGGCTGAGATCGGCCCCATCGACGTCGCTGTATTCAACATCGGGGCCAACGTCCGGTTCGGCATCCGCGAGACGACGGCGCAAGTCTATCGCAAGGTTTGGGAAATGGCGGCCTTTGCCGGTTTCCTGATGGGACGGGAGGCAGCGCGCGTCATGGTCCCGCGCGGGCAGGGCACCATCATTTTCACTGGAGCTACGGCGAGCCTGCGCGGCGGCACTGGCTTTTCCGCCTTTTCAGGGGCCAAGGGGGCGCTCCGCATGCTCGCCCAATCGATGGCGCGGGAACTGGGGCCAAAGGGCCTCCATGTGGCGCACAGCATCATTGATGGCGGCATCGACACAGACTTTGTGCGTGGCCTGCGCCCTGACTTTGAGGAGCTGAAGGGAAAGGATGGCGTGCTCTCCCCCGATGCCATTGCGCAGGCCTATGTGGCCCTGCACAAGCAACACCGCAGTGCCTGGACGCACGAACTGGACCTGAGACCCTGGATGGAAAGCTGGTAAGACGATGACCAAGACCTTTGAATTTATCTTCGATATCGCCGGACCGAATGGCTATCTTGTCCACCGGGTGCTGCCGGACTTTTGTGCGCGCACGGGAGCGGAGGCCGTCTATGTCCCGGTCCTGCTCGGCGGGCTAATGAAGGCGACGGGCAACCGTCCGCCCTGGATGGTCTATGCCGATGTGCCGGCCAAGGTCGCTTATGACCAGCTGGAGTTCCAGCGCTTCATTGAGGCCAACGCCCTGTCCAACTTCAAGATGAACCCCCATTTCCCGCCCAATTCGCTGGCGGCCATGCGGGTGGTTGTCGCGGCCGCGCATCTGGGCATCCAGCCTGCTGTCATCGAAACGTTGCTGACCGCGATGTGGGAGGCGGCTGAAAACCTGTCCGACCGGACGGTGGTTCATGCCGTGCTCGCCAAAGCAGGCCATGATGCAGACACGCTGATGGCGACCGCTGAACAGGATGACGTCAAAGCCGAACTGGTCAGCAATACCGAACGCGCGGTGGCGCGGGGTGCTTTCGGGATCCCAACCTTCTTTGTGGGCGAAGATATGTTCTTTGGGAAGGAACGGTTGGCTCAGGTGGCAGCCGCGCTAGCGCAGCGCGGCTAACACCATCGGCTGGATGCGCCGCACGATGATCGCCACACCTGTCGTCGTTGGGTGCATCTGATCCTTCAACAACAACTTTCGGTTGCCCGTCACTCCGTCCATGAAGAAGGGGTAGAAGCGCACGCCATATTTCCTGGCGAGCGCTGGATACATGCCGTCAAACTGGGCGCGGTAGGCCTTGTCATTGTTCAGCGAGGCCCGCATTCCGGCAAACAGAACAGGGATCTTGCGGCGCTTCAGTTCCGCCAGCATTGCGTCGAGATTGGCCTTGGCCTGCGCGGGCGGCAAGGCGCGGAGCATGTCATTGGCTCCGAGTTCAAGAATGACCAGATCAGGCTTCACCTTCAGGCTCGTCAACACCCAGTTGAGCCGCGCGCGGCCCGCAGCGGTCGTCTCTCCCGACACACCGGCATTGTGGACGCGCACGGAAAGGCCCTGTTTGCGCAAGCTTGATTGCAGCTGCGCGGGGAAGGATTGGCCCGCCTGCAGGCCATAGCCCGCAGTTAAACTGTCCCCGAACGCCAGCACCAGCTTTTCCCGCGCGACAGCAGGGGTCGCGAAAAGGAAAAGCAACGCTTGGACAATTGCCAAAGCCAACCCATATGTCGTGAAACGCTTCATTTGAAAGCTTCCCTGTGCCAGAATCTCATCGTGCCGTTCCCCCCCATATTGTGATGAATGCCCGCAATGTCACCCTCAGCCTTGGGTCAGGCGAGGCGCGGGTCGAAATACTGAAGGGCATCAACCTAGAGGTCCACCGGGGGGAGACTGTGGCGCTGCTCGGTCCTTCGGGCTCCGGAAAGTCATCGCTCATGGCTGTGCTGGCCGGATTGGAACGCGCGTCGGGCGGCACAATTGAAACCGGCGGGCAGGATTTCGGCACGCTGGATGAAGACGGGCTCGCAAGGGCGCGGCGCGGGCGGATCGGCATCATTTTGCAGGCCTTTCATCTGCTGCCGACCATGACGGCGCTGGAAAATGTCGCCGTCCCGCTGGAGCTGGCGGGTATGGACGATCCCTTTGGCCGTGCCGTAGCCGAGCTTGGCCGCGTCGGCTTGGCGGAACGGACAGGGCATTACCCCGTCCAGCTTTCGGGTGGGGAGCAACAGCGCGTTGCCATCGCCCGTGCCTTGGCACCGCGTCCGGAAATTCTTTTTGCCGATGAACCGACCGGCAATCTTGATGCGAAAACCGGCGCGCAGATCATGGATTTGCTCTTTGCCCGTCAGGCCGACACGGGTGCGACGCTGTTCATCATCACCCATGATGCCGGACTTGCGGCCCGGTGCGGGCGTGTCGTCGAAATGCACGACGGCGCGATCCTGTCCGACAATGCCGCTGCCGTTCGATGAACCGCAAAGTTACTTCGACCAATGTCGCACCCACCGCCACGCGGTCGGGTGAACGTTGCTAGACCAAAAAAGCTATTTGAAGGAGACCCTCATGCCCCGTTCGCTCATTGCCGTATCGCTTCTTGCCCTGATGTCCGCGCCGCAAGTGGCGCTCGCCCAGATGGATCATGCGCACCACATGGAGCCTGCCGCTGCGACACAGGACGCTGAACTTAAAGCGTTTTTCGATACGTATGATGCCGCCCAGCTTGCGCGCTCGCCTCTGTCCAAATCCTATCGCGGCATCAAAGATGCCGATTACGGCACATGGGATGATCTCACCGCCGCTGCCGAGGTCAGGGACCATGCAGCAGACATGGCAGCACTCAAGGACATGCGCGCGCGGTTCGACCCGGCGAAGCTCTCGCCCGAAAGCCGCCTGTCCTTCCGCCTGTTTGAAAAGGTGCGCGCGCGGTCTGACGCGAGTTTCAACTATCGCGAATATGGCTATGTCTTTGACCAGATGAATGGGGCGCAGAGCGATCTGCCCGCCTTCCTCATCAACATCCACCGCGTCGATACCAAAGCCGATGCCCAAGCTTATGTCAGTCGCCTGAAGGGCATGGGCACGGCGCTCCGTGAGGCGATGGCACAGTCCAAGGCGCGTGCGGCCAAAGGCATCCTGCCGCCCAAATGGGTTTATCCTTATGTGATTGCCGACGCGAAGAATGTCGTCTCCGGCTTTCCCTTCAGCAAAACCGCGACCGAAGCGCCGCTCTATGCCGACCTAAAGGAGAAGGTTTCCAAACTCGACATTCCGCAGGCGGAAAAGGACGCCCTCATTCAGGCAGGCGCCGATGCGCTGCTGACCTCGGTTAAACCGGCTTATATCGACCTCGTCACCGAGATGGAGCGGCAGGAAAAGCTGGCCGGCACTGATGACGGTGTCTGGCGCTTCAAGGATGGGGCAGCCTATTATGCCCAGCTTTTGAAGAATTACACGACGACCGACATGACGCCCGATCAGGTCCACCAGCTGGGCCTTGATCAGGTTGCGCGCATCCACGGCGAAATGCGTGAGATCATGAAAGCAACCGGCTTTGCAGGTGATCTGCCCGCCTTCTTCCGCTTTATGCGGGAGAACCAGCGCTTCTACGCCCCCAATACCGATGAGGGCCGGGCGCTCTATCTGGCGGAAACGGAAAAGGCGAAGGCGGATGTAACAGCGCTTCTGCCCCAATATTTCGGCATCCTGCCCAAAGCGCCGCTGACCGTGAAGCGCGTTGAGGCTTTCCGGGAGAAGTCGGCGGGCAAGGCCTTTTATCAGGACCCGTCGCCGGACGGATCGCGCCCCGGCACCTATTATGCCAACCTCTACGACATGGCCGATATGCCGCTGACCGAGGTGGAGGCGCTCTTCTATCATGAAGGCCTGCCGGGTCATCACCTGCAGCGCGCCATCCAGACTGAGCTGACCGAAATGCCGCCCTTCCGGCGTTTTGGCGGCTTTACCGCCTATACCGAAGGCTGGGGCCTCTATTCGGAAAAGCTCGCCAAGGACATGGGGCTGTATACGGACCCCTATCGCGATTTCGGGCGGCTTCAGCTGGAGTTGCACCGCGCCATCCGCCTCGTTGTCGATAGCGGCCTGCACCACAAGCGCTGGACGCGTGAACAGGCGATCAAATATGTCGAAGACAATTCGGCGGATGCGCCGGGGGGCATTGTCAAGGCAATTGAGCGGTACATCGTGTATCCGGGTCAGGCGACGGCCTATATGGTTGGCCGTCTGAAGATCAGCGCCTTGCGCGATAAGGCGCAGGCAGCACTTGGCGACAGATTCGACATCCGCGGGTTCCATGACGTTATTCTGAAGGACGGGCCGGTGCCGCTCGATGTGCTCGAAGAACAGGTTGACGCCTGGATTGCATCCAAGAAAGCGTGACCCTGATCTGGCGTCTTGCGCTGCGTGATTTGCGCGGCTCCCGGGCAGGCTTGCGGCTGTTGGCCGTGTGCCTGTTCTTGGGTGTCGCCGCCCTTGCGGGGATTGGCAGCCTGTCGAGCGCGATCTTAGGCGGCCTGTCCGAACGTGGGCAGCTGATCTTGGGCGGGGACGTCCAGTTTGAAGCGGCCCAACGTCAGGCGGACACTGACGAGCGCGCGGCCTTTGAAAAGCTCGGCACTGTCTCCGAAGTCGTGCGCATGCGCGCGATGGCGATCCGTCCGGACGCGGGCACGTCCCTGCTGTCAGAGCTTAAGGGCGTCGACAAAGCCTATCCGCTTTATGGCCAGCTGACGCTCCAGAAAGGGGCGCTCGGCGTGCGGCCAAGGGGCAATGATGTTGCGATTGCGCAAGGGTTGTCGGACCGCCTTGGCCTGAAACCGGGCGACCGTTTCCGCATGGGGGAAGCGGACTTCCGCGTCATGGGCCTCATTGGTGAGGAGCCGGACCGGTCGGGCGCTGGCTTTACCTATGGCCCTGCTGTCATTGCCGATATGGACGGGCTGGCCGCGACGCAGCTTGTCCAGCCGGGCAGCCTGTTCTCCTCCAGCTATCGTATCCGGTTGAAGCAGGGCGTTACGCCCGAGGCGGCGGCGCAGGTCATCAACACGCAGTTCAAAGGCGCAGGCTGGGAAGTGCGCGACCGCAGCAACGGCGCGCCCGGCACGCGCCGCTTTGTGGAACGGCTCGGCCAGTTTCTGGCGCTCGTTGGGCTGACCGCGCTTGCTGTGGCCGGCATTGGCGTCGGCAATGGTGTCGCCTCCTGGCTTGAGGGCAAAAGCGGCAGTATCGCCATCATGAAGGTGCTGGGGGCCGATAGCCGCACCATCTTCCTTGTCTATCTCGTCCAGATTGTCGTCGTGGCGGCCCTTGCCATTGTCGCAGGGTTGACGGTCGGGGCGTTGGCGCCGTCGATGATTGTGCGTTTTGCAGGCGATGTTTTGCCTGT
>Ga0114959_10001589_pt1 | contig 19562 bp, 21 predicted proteins | sample C_130625_EF_Meta_FD_87317 | JGI IMG/M metagenome (GOLD analysis project Ga0114959, IMG submission 87317) | Freshwater microbial communities from Lake Croche, Canada to study carbon cycling - C_130625_EF_MetaG | ecosystem: Environmental > Aquatic > Freshwater > Lake | place: Lake Croche, Canada... | reverse complement strand
TATGTATTTGGTAATCATACAATGAAGTTCTGTCCAGTTTGTCGTAATATGCTGTATGGCATTGACGAGGATGTTGTCGACGGCGAGAAGACCGCAGTCCTGTCCTGTCGCAAGTGTTCCTACAAACAGCCCATCCCTCAAGACAATCCTGTCGTGTATGAGCATATCCTTCGCCAAGAAACATCTAACAACTACGCGATGAATCCGTATTTAAAACACGACCCCACCCTAGAGCATTTGACCAATGTTATTTGCCCAAATGCTGAGTGTCCTACAAAGACCGCGAACAGTCCGCCAGATGTTGTTCCTGTTGAGATTGATAGCAAGAAACTGATTTGGATGTATCAGTGCGTCAACTGTAATAGAACATGGACTCAGAAATCTCGTGCCGAGTAATAAATGCCGTCCAAATCAATGTCTCGCAAATTCTGTAGTTGTGTCAAAAAAGTAAGCAAAACAATCAAGGCTCGTTCAGGGTCAACGAAGGAACAAGCCGCAATCGCAATATGTACAAGAACCCTTCTTTTTCCACGCGGAAGGACCCTGAAGAGGTTCAAGTGTCGTGGCAAGAACCGGGTAATCACTCAGAAGAGGAAGTAAGTGCCTTCCAACTGACTGGAAACTTCTTCTCAAGTTCTTTTCCAATTTCAGTAGCGTACCATCGGATTTCTCGCTGAGCATCTGGACTCGTTCGCAAGTTGTATAGTCTTGCGTACGCTGCCAAAGAAGCAGTCTCGACAAACTCAGTATACATACTTTGAGGAAGCAAACATCGTGCGATTTCAGGAGCTACATTCATCTTTAGAAGGGTTTCGTATGCAGTAGTTGCCTGTCGCACCGTATCGTCAAACACCATTCGTGCGTCAGATGCTGACTGCACTTCATTCTCACGACTTCCCTGCTTTGCCTTGGGGTCACGTTCACGAAACTCTGAAATATCTGGAACCCAGCATTCAGGTGCGTCACTCACATATCGCCTAGACACTTCATTACGAGAGAACCCAACTGTGTGGCGATACCACTCTCTCGCAACGAAGATAGGCATCTTTAGACGAAACTGAATTTGGGGATGAAAGAACGGAGAGTTGTGATCATGTTTTGCCAAATACGAAATAAGCTTTTCATCCTGTGCTGAAAACTCGTGAGATTCCTTTGCGAAAGAAACACGTGCCGCATTTACGACCATAAGGTCATTGCCCATACACTCTAAAAGTTCAACGGATCCCATTAGTATATACAAAACGGAACCGTTTAAAACAAACACTCCAAAAGACAATAAGAGATGGAGCAGTTACGTTTTGATTCAAAGGTCATTCATCCTGAAGTCCAGTCGATTGATCGTGATACTGTCGGAACCGCAAATCGCATCACGCTTCCTTATTATTCCAAATACGAGTACACGTCATTAATGGGTATTCGCGCCCAACAAATTGCTGATGGAGCAAAGCCTATGATTTCCCTGGACGGACTTCAAACTTCCCATCCGCAGTTCGTATGGACTGTCGCAGACCGTGAAATCAAAGACAGAGTTCTGCCGTTCATTATTCATCGTCGTCTTCCCGATGGCATTTCGGAGTATTGGAGTGCAACCGAGTTAAGCGTTGTGTGGTAAATATATATAAATGCGAGTGTGTATCGGCATAGTTTGTATTGGACAAAGGTATTTGTCCGATTTTGAAGCCACTTTCAAACCTTCCGTCATCAAATACGCACAAAAATACGGATACGACCTGAAAATCTTTACAGACTTTTTGGATCCTGGTCATAAACACCCAGATTCGATTTCGTTCCAGAAATGTTTAGTTCCTCAAGCTCTTTCCGAATACGATGTCGTTGTTGTTATGGATGCCGATATTTGGATATCTGATTCCGCTCCTCAAATCCCTATTTGCGAAAAGATTGGCATTGTGAATGAAGCCGCCCAGTTTCCGCCAGACGTGTATCGTTTACTAAACTTCGTGTCTCAGCCGACGGAATACTATTCTCTTGCTGGATTTTCGCTGGAAACAGATAAGATTTTGAATACTGGATTCATTGTTTGTAGACCCACACATCACGCTACGTTTTTAGCAGATGTGTACGCAAAATACATTGATAGTTCTCCAAACCATCCTAGACGTTTTCATTACGAACAAGCGTGTATCGGATACGAGCTTCAATCCCAATCTCAGTTTGAACTTCTTTCAAATCAATGGAACTCTATTTATATTTTTTACACGTCTCTCAATATCCCCATTCATGGAGTGTACGGTCTCCACTTCGCAGGACTTGGTGGGTCAAGCCGTGCTTCTGAACTAAGACGGTATTTAACCGTTCAGACTCCGCAGCGTCTCCTCCGATGGGGGATACGTCAATAAAGGCTCTGAGTGAGGAAGTGGGGGCTGGAGCATGGACGGAGCATCAAACCCTAATGTCTTATTCGCCGACTGTAAGTCCACGCTGTATCCTGGCTCAAACCGAATATCGTCTGCGACACTGTCCAAATACATTTGACGTTCAGGCGTTTTTGTGTACGTCGACCACTCGCGAATCAAGTATAGACCTACACCTGCGAGAACTACAGCCGTAAGGGGCATCTTTAGGACAAATAAGTATACAAACAGAAGTCCTAGAATCACGAGAGACATAGAGTGTGACGTGAACTCCAGCACAGGGTATAACACAGGTTTCCATAGAAGGGTGGTGGACAACAGTCCGACCGTAAGTGCGAATCGATGGTCGTTGTTCATTCTTATTCTTTAGTAGAAAACGAAATATACACGAAAAGGGAGTATTAAGACAAGGACAAGATGATTATTCCAATTCGTTGTGTCACGTGTAATACTGTCATCGCAGGTAAGTGGGAGGCGTATTTGAAGCTAACCAAGGAGTATCGTAAGAATCTTGGTCAACCCGAAGAGATGGTATATTTGACTGCGACCACTACCAAGACCGCGGAGGGTAAGGCATTGGATGAACTGAAAGTCACAAAGATTTGTTGCCGTCGTCATTTCCTCGCACACGTGGATATGCTGTAATATAATCCATTACAAAGACAAATGTCCTATACGGAATATATGAACCGCAAGAAGGCGGCGGCAGCAGTTATTTTGGATACTCGCCCCAAGATGGACGCGTCAACATACACTCGTCATACGCGTGTTGTGGCAGCCGCAAACGTGTATGCCCCCACAAAGAAGGTTGTTGGAAACATTAATGATATGATTACGCGTGTTGGTCGCGATAATAATGCCGTGAAAGCAGGTGTTCAGGTTACTTTGGCGACTGGACAAGGTGGACGTGTTCCTGATGGAAGCACTTTTTCAGATTACGCGGCTGGTCGTGCTGCCGAAATGGATTACAAGAATGGTCCTCCACTTGGGAAAGTCACTCTGAATTCAAATACCGCTGGAAGTTTGAGCGGATGTATTGCAATATCTGGACCCCAGCCTCAATCCACTGGTGTAATGTCGGCAAACACCGTCCCAAGAAACGCAAGCAATAACACGAAGGATATTCTTTCATGCAAAGAATACACTGCTGAGCCTCATACTGATACGAATACTCCCGTCCAGAAGGGAATTCATCGGTTCGTGGATGATACGATTTCTTTGAATTCAGGGACTTATAGAATTGGAACTGGAAGTTACGGCTCTACTGGGTCAACTATTGGGTCCTCTAACTCTATTGTAGGAGTTGGAGCGGATGGACTTGCTGGAGGCTGCCCTACTGCTATTCACGCGTACCCTGAAGTCAGACGCCGTGCTGCTTGGCAGGCTCGGCCTTCCAAGGGTTCTGGCGGTCTTTTCAATCCCGTCGTGCCGTCGCAGGACCATCCTCGCAAGGTTGGTGGCATTGATCCTTCCGATTTCCACAAGTTTGTTGGAAAGCATCACGGAAATGATTTCAATGTCAATCCTCGTCGTTACCCCCAGACGCCTTTCCGCATTCCTGCTGGAACTCCTGCTCATCTCAAAATCAACGACGAACACAGAGGTATATAAACACTCAATACATTCTAATCTTAAATGCTCTTCGTGTGTTCGTCAGTATCTAAATTCACAGAGTTCAAAGAGATTTTCAAAAAGGAGAATGAATCGTCGCAATGGGTGGATATCTCGAATGTACCTTCTGACAACTTAATGGAACAATGCGATGCCATTTTATCGCATCATACAAATCCGTGCGTCTTTTTAGGATATTTGGAGCCTGGATGGATGCTTGAATCTCCTCACCAAACACGATTAAGAACTCTTTTTCGTAAGTTTCCAGTTGGGTTCGTGTGTGAGTTTCCAATCAGTATTCCTTTCTCGTGGAAAAACGAAACTCATACCATTTACACGACTTAACGCATCAAACAGTATGGACATTCCAGTTCTATCCACAATGGTTGTGCTTTACACTACCAATTTGAAGTTCGATACCTCCAAATTGGTGGAGTCAGTGCCTCTTTCTACTGACCTTATTCGTGCCGAGAAACGCGGCGTTTTAAAGAAGGGAGAGAGTAAGCGTGATTCAATCAAGAGGAGGTCCAAGAAAGAACCGTCAAAACATACGACTGGGTTTGGAAATAACTCAATGACAATCGTCATGCTTAATGACGGAGATGGACATTTACGTAAAAAAGAAATCACAATCAAGATTTTCCAAAATGGAGTGTTTCATTTAACTGGCGTTCTCGATGATTTATATGACCAGAGCTGTATGCGTATTCTTGTGAAAACTCTATGGGAAAACTGTAGAGACGCAATTATCAATCCTCCAGAATCCCCAGAAATACTGAATCGCAGAGTGGTTCTTATGAACTACACTACCAAACTTTCAAACTTGAAAAGCGTTCCTCGTGAAGCCCTTTACACTGCCATTCGTAACGCTCGTATTGAAAATGTATCGAGTCATTACGACCCAGATGTGTATCCTGGTGTAAAGATTCACATTGGACCTCAAAAGTGGATAGCAAAAGTATTCCGCACTGGAAAGATTATTCTTACAGGCATCACAACAAAAGAACAATGTTTGGAGTTCGTTACTCAACTAGGAGACCTTCTTCAAACAACTATGCCGTCGCCTTCGTTCAACAAGGCATCTTAATATAAAAGTCAAATGTAATAGAAATGTCGTCATTGAACTCTATACAAATCCAGGCACTTGTGCGTGATATGGACGGAAGTATGCGTCGCCATAAAGGTATGAAGCGCAGCAACCAAATCAAGTATCGCGAGAAAGTCGTGGAAGAAAACAAGCACTTATACGAAGTGTTTCCCACGATTTTTGAGATGCATTATGAAGGGAAGTTGGATGAAACATTTTTTGAAATGTTGAAGCTTCGTCGTAAGATTGAGGTTGGAGAACTAACAGAAGACGACGCTTCAAAAATCGTAGGTCAAAAGCTTTTTGATAGATATGTGGCACCTGTTGTTGGACAGACTCCAGCTGAACCAGTAACAAAGCCATTAACCTATGAAGAATTCTATAAACAATTTGAGTCACCAAAGGATAAGGATGGCGCACAATGAAAAGCCCCATTTATTGGGAAATCCATACGTCTTATGGAATTCTCGTCCAGCCAAGAATGGTCAGCCACCACCATGTATTGGACAATGTAATATCAACATTGGAACCCGAAAGGTCGGGGCAGCAATGAAACGTCTCCCCCAGATTTTCATGGGTCCAAAATCCAAGGACCAGATTCTACAAAAATGGGATCCTGTTTCAAGAACTTTGGTCAATTTACATTGTGCATGCATATCTCCTCCTACTCTCATAAATAATGTAGTCTTAACTATTTCATATCCAGTCTATAGTTCTCCAAACTACTACAGCGACTATACTATTTCATTTGAAACGAAATTTATTCCAATAAATGAACCTATTCAGTATTCTGTTTTCAATATAACAAACCCAGCAACTCCTATTTTCACTCAAACAATATATTCATCTGATCAGAGTGGATTTTCATATTCTGGGATTGGAATATCTGGCGAATCATACTATGCAGTTTTAACATATAATGGAAATAAATTCAAATCTCCGATTATTAAGATTTCATTAATAAACATAACTAATTTTAGTGCCTCCAATAACGGTACTGGGTTCTATGATATTACATTACAGTGGAGGAGCACCTTAAACGCGATACCTGGCAACGCTGCTATATTATACAACTCGCTAAATGATGGGTATAATAATGCTAGTCAATACGGCGATGATCATATTATAGATATACAGGACAGTCCATTCATATTTCACGATGTTCAACCTCTAACTGCGTATTATTTTGCAGAAGTAACTTTTAATAATGAGATATTTCGGTCTGTTAGAATTCCTCTTCAAGCACCATCAATAAGTATTAATAGTTTCTCGATAGATACAACAACTCCGAGTGCGAGTATTTTTACTGTGAACTTTTCAGGAAATCTTTTTTCATCGGGATATAGCCAGTTTACTTATGAGGTATACGATAACGGAACATCGCCAGCTCCGCCATATGGAGGAGGCACACGCATAGGACAAGTTACTAATTTACAGGCAGGGTCTTCGATCATTACATATTCCGTAATAGAAGGTCGTTATTATTATCCAAGGGTTTTTGGTGGTTCTGTCGATACGTTCTCTCCAGCAATTTTATATTCGAATACTTTGCCAATACCGTATGGTCTCAATATAACATACACAGATGCAGTTGGCAGCATGACATACACATTTCAGTATGATACGACCCGTGTTGCTGCTGGAGTTTCATTGACATATATGTTATTTAGCGCTACAAACTCAAGTGGAGCTGGATTAACACCTATGTTGGGGAGTAGTCCAGGCGTTCCATCAAATGGAACTGGAAGTCGTAGCGGTACAGCCACATTTATTTCTGGACATTCTTGGTATATCGTAAAAATTTACAATGGAGCCAGTATATTAGCTACTTCAGCTTTTAATCAGTTTATACCACCTATATACATTAGCGCAATCACAATCGGAGAGGGGTTGCCACAAGATGGTGTATACCAGTCTATTATCAATGTTAGCTATGATGTAATTGCAGTAGCGTTGCCTTTTACATTATATGGAACAAACTCGAATACGCTTGATACAGAATACGCAACAGCTATATCGACCTCATATTTTGATAGTGATCCAGCAACAAATATATCGATATCGTTCATTTCTAATGTGTATAGCGCGTATTTCATAAACGTTCTAGGTAATATCGACATATACTCAACTCATTTGTTTACAAGAATCGTTCATATAACCAGCCCACTCGTTGTTACTTTAAATCAATCGACATATAATTCGCTACTGTATACAATTGGTTACACTTCCTCAAGTGGAACGCAGGTTGATTTTACAGTATATGGGTTTGATGGTTTAAATGGCGACTCGCCGTATGACGATTCAAATAATACAATTTGTTCGACACAAACATCGAATGCGACATCTGGTACATTTTCTGGATCATTTCCGTATAATAGTTCATTGTATTCATTTTATGCTAGATTTGTGGTAAATGGAGTGACATATTATTCGAATTATACTAATTCCTTTATATCGCAAGATGCTATTCAAGCATTTGGAACATACGCTATAGTTTCGCCATATTTACCATATTCATGTAGATTACTTGCTGAAGGAAATTTTGGGGAGGACCGTATCAATACTATAAACAATTTTTCAATATCTGCCGATTTTACACTAACATTCAAAATACCATCGCGACCTGCTGCAGCATCCTCAATATCAATACGGTTAACCGAATCTGTTGGCGATAACTATGCTGGAGTTGTATTATATCTAACAGCTGATTTCACAAAAATATCTATAAACGTAAGTGGCAATGACGGACAAATTTATCTCAGTCCAGACAATTATAACGCATTTGATTCAAACACACAATTCACAATCAAAAGAACAGCTACTAATGTATTTATATTCCAAAAAGACAATATTAATATCATATCGCCATACATTTTTCCAACGCAATTCAATACTTTTATTCCGACTATAACACCAGGCACTACGAATCTAGCAGCATCATGGACAATAGATATTATATCAATCACTGGATCAGCAGTTTAAGCCTCACTCTTAAACTCGTCGCGCATTTTCATCAGTAATCGTCCCATCTTGTTCTGTCCTCGCCATTTGGATGGCGATTTCGATTTGACTTGATACATTGATGTTCCAATACCCCAATACATATCACGAGGATTGGCTTCTCCAATCATTCTGTCGCCCGTATCCACTAACTGCTTACGCAGATTTGGATGCTGGACGAATTTGGCTCTTACGCCTTCTTTCATAATCTCGTCTCTCTTTGATTCCCAAACATCCTGATTGAAATCCTTGACTTTCTGTCCTAACGCTTTCGCTGCTTTGGAAGTCTTTGCTTTCTGGATTTTCGTATACATTTCATCGTCCTTAAATACTTTTGCCTTTTGGGCTTGGAAGAAGTGTTCTACCGTCTTGAACTCTTCATCGTTGATTGTGATTTTATGGTCCGACATATTACTGAAGTTCCGCCATTCTCCGCCAGATTCATCAGGTCGTAGAAACAGAATAGGTTCAGGTTCAGGCTCCTTTTTCTTCAAAGTCTTCTTCTTTGGCGTCTCTTCTTCCTTCTTAGGTTCAGGCTCCTCCTTCTTGCGCCCAGCTCCCTCTTCTTCCTCCTCTTCCTCTTCAGGCTCTTCTTCAGGTTCCTCTTCAGGCTCCTCTTCAGGCTCCTCTTCCTCTTCACGACGCTCAAACACGAATGACCGATTCAAGAATGAGAACGCCTTTTGGTCATCATTGAACCGAAATCGGCGTTGCGCAGAATACCATTCTTCAAATAGTTTCGTCTCTTTCAAGTCAAATCCGTGCTTGTTCATTATTTCCACGATCTTTTCAAACGGAACTAAATACTCAACTTTGGGTTCCTCAAAGCTTTCCAGTAATACATTCACACCCATTCCAAACTTTGCGTCTTCTTCCCAAGACCCTGTTTCCTCGTATTCTTTCGTATACCGTCCTGCCTCCGAATACTCTTCAGACCCAGATATCTTAGACCCAAAGATTTGCTGCTTCTTTCCAAGCATAAGTGAGTAAATGGATTTTCCGTCAGAACATGTTCCAAAGAATCTTCCAACACACGTATCCTTCAAGTTCTGTGCGAACGCCGTGAACATCTCTTCCGATTGACACGCATAATGAAGAGCAAACTGACACCCAACAGTATCGAACTTATTAAGTCCATCAAAGTTCTTCAAGTACGGTGTGCTTCCTGATTGCTGTCCCATCAGAATAGGCATATACTTATCTTCTTGGCTGAATAGCGGATTGTGCGTCATATCTCCCTGTAATAACAGGACTGGCGGAAACTTCTTTCGTACATCTTCAGATTTCTTCTTCAAATACCGAATTGCGGACCCACGAATTGGAGATGTGATATTGGATAACGATAAATCAAGTGTCACAATCTTTGATGGATGTTGGTCAATGATCTTGAATAAATCACCGCCAGACCCTGCTGCGATTTCCAAATGCGTCTCTTTCGGCTTCATAAGTTCCCTGTACATTTCCCCCTTGATATGGTTATGAAAGTTGTAGACGTCCGAGAATACACGCGAGTTTCGCTTAATATCTTCGCGATAATAGGCATCGTCTTCTACGATTTCGTCGATTGGATTTGTAATCAAGTTTGAAATCATATCTCTTGAAACAGGAACGTGAATAGATGTCCAAATATTATTCGCAACATCCACATCGTTTCCATAGTTCTGTTTCTGTAAGACCTTGAGCTGATACGTCTTGTCGTAGCGTGTTCGCATAACCGACCATCGTTTCTTTTCCAAATCGTAGGAACATTCCACAATCGTATTTGTTTCCACTTTATGTTTATCGTGGTCAACGCTAATACCCTTATCGTTCACTGGAAGATAAATGCGGTAAGCGTCTGGAGCTTGTGGCGTTGGAGGCTGGAAGAACGAAGGAATACGTCTTGCTCGTGCCGTCAATCGTTGTAGTTCAGCAGGAAGCTGACGAGGCACGTATTCTCCATTCATAGTTTCACGAGGATACAGAATCACATCTCCTGCGTTTCTTGATACGAACAGTTCTCCTTCACGCACATTCGTCTTCAACACTGGATCAAACTTCACAGCTTCTTCTGTGAATCGAAGTAAGAAATCAATACTGTTTTGTGTTTCTGGTTTCCATTTATACACGCGCATCCAAGTACGTCCATTCAAATCTTCCGATGGTGCGACTGGCGAATCGCGAGGCGTAAAGATAAGACCGTCCGTTTCATACTCGAACTCTTTTGCCAACATCGTTTGAATAGCCTGTTCCATAGCAGGACCGTCTCCTGCCATAAACAACTTCGTCTCAATCCGCATAGGTTCCAAAGATGGCTGACTCGTGAACTCCATTCGTAAATCTTTCACGAACTCGTTCGCACATCCAAGACGAGACTTCAATGGATGTGTCAACAGTTCATCGTCTGTCGTCATAAGAGGTAAACCCTTCACATCCTTGTTTCGGAATCTGTAGACATCAAAGATACAGAACAAGTTCTTTTCAGGAATGAACTCGCCATCCACGAAATCACCAGTGTGTTTACTAGAGTTTGCAGTAATACCACTCCATACAATCTTTCCGTTTGATGTGATTTTCAAGACTTTCAAATCTTTGGCGACATACAGACCAGACCGTTCGCCGTCCGCCTTGTTTGTAACCGTATACCCTTTCGTGACATTATAGGGGTTATCGCTACGAATATGTCTACGCATCATCGTAACGATATTGTAGAAGATATGTCCACTATCATCGAACTCCTTTCTATACTTATCCATCCCAGGAACAGACAGAAGGAAGGGAGTTTGGTAATAAGCCTTTGAGAGTTCTGTCATAATCTTCAATAGTTCATTCACGATTTCTCCATCTTCAAGTTTAGTGTTTTTATCAATGAACTCAATTTCCACCTCATACTTGTGCGGATTTTTTAGAATGCTTGAAATAGTCTTTGTAGTTTTGTCCTTTGATTTCACCATTGAAATATCAATTTGAAATAGGTTATTGCGTGTCATATAAGATTTGCGTGTGATGATACGAACATGAGCCTTTGGATCGTTTGGGTCATTGTCTGAATCCTTCTTTAATGGCGTTTCAGTTCTCAATGTGAACCTAGAACTGATATCTGGAATATCAAGAACGTCTTTTCCGCCATACTTCTGCTTCTTTTCAACACTCAATGGGATTCCACGCAAAGAGTTTGTCATACACACTTTATGTATGTTTTCCGCACTGCGAACAGATACACGAACATCGCCAGGATACGATAGTGTCATATACGGCTCTTCGGTGCGTGTTTGGAACGATATAGATTCCGCAGCACGAATGATTCTGTCAGCCACATCTTTCGTCTGAACCAACCCAGAAAGTAGTTTACATTCGACTTCCACTTTCGGATTGCTTTTGGCGACCTTTACGTATTCTTTCAACGTAGTCTCCATCTGAGGAGTTATAAATGACTCCATCTGTCTGTTATGTTAAGCTTGGATGAAAACTTGTCCGTTTTTATTGTACCATTCTTTCATACGTTTTGCGTGTTTTCACATCCTCGTCCATACGCTTACGCTGATCAAGTAAAAAATGGATATACTGGTCAATCTCGGCAAGACACTCGTCATTCAGTAAATCGGTGGAAATAAGAACGCCAGACTGGGTCTTGGTACATTGGTCAGTATACTTGCGGATGATTTCAAGGACTTGAACGTGTTCGTTTGCGTCCATAGAATCCAGCTGGTCCTTCATCCATTCTTTCTTTGTTCGTGCAACAGTATTCATTTATGTATTTGTAGGCGTCGTTGGTTTAAGTCTTCTCCGCTTTGGTTTATCAGAGTTCGCAACTGGAACAACCATAATACTCTTCTCCTCGCCTGATGTAGCAATAGGCATATGAACTTCCTGTGCCTCGTCGGCGAGTTGTTCTGGCGGAGGAGCCGCCAATGACTTCAGCTTTCCAACCACAATCACACTTTCATCGCCCTGCTTGAACTGCGTTCCAACAACTTCAAACTCAATTTCGTCGTCTGGCTTCACATTCTCAAACTCTTCATTCCCAATATGAAGGTCGCGAGGAATGAGGACCTTTATTGGGTCTACTTCTGCGTGAATCCCAATCTTACTACGAAGCGTGACTGGAGCCTTGAACGTTTGACCAATATGCGGAAGACAAATATCTGCGTGGAAGGTCACGAAATAGTCTACGCCTCCTTTTAGAACATTCGGTCTGCCGATAGACCAACTGAGAACAGACAGACTGTTTTTATGGATGTATCCCTCCCCAGAACACCTTCCCTGATATTTTACTTTTAGTTGGGCTAGAAGATTGTTACGAATATCCTTCTGTAACTCCTTCGAATGGATATTCACTTTCTTGATCAACTCGCGTCTCTCAAATAGTGGGTCCATCTCTAGTTATTAAAGCCTTCACATTTTTAAATCGGTTTTTCACCACAGATGTAAAACATACTTTGTAACTATGAGAACAATCGCGATTCCACCAATCGTTCCAAACGTTGCAAAAAACGCAGTCCACATGGCACTGAAGGCACCACTCGCAGAGAACGTGTCTCCAAAGTAGTACTTGTACGCAATATCAAACATTTGGTTGACAGTTGGAGAGGCTGATGACCCAAGGGGGTACGTATCGTCCCCCAAAACCTTGGTTTGAAGACCAAGAATATTCGTTTGTTGTTTTGTGGAGTCTATCCTGTACTGTATTTGTTTCTTTTCTTCATCCGTTTTTGCAGTGCCAAGTTGTTTATTAAATACTTCTAGATTCCGGTTTAGCTTTTCTCCTTCTCTCAAGTTGTCTTTTAATCCAGAAATAATCGGCTTAAACTGGGGGTTGTGAAGCAGGATGTCGGATATCTGTGTGCGGAACTCAGACTGTGTCGGCGCCTCCTTCAGCTTCTCGTATTGGTCCGCATACGCCCAAATAATGTGAGCAACAACAAGTTTCGCAACAGTTCTGATTCCATCCTTTACTACACCTGGCTTTGCTAATGCTGTGGTCAACATAATGTTTCCAACAGCCATCTTTGCGGCAATGTCTGATACGTTCGCAATAAACGTGTCATCAATAGACGTTACAGGGTTCGCATCCAGAAACGCAAGCATAGACGTTGCATTCGCAGTTAGCTTAATCTCCTTTGCCTTGGTAGCATCCAATATTGACTGAACCAAATAGTCCATAACAGCTTTCTTGTCCTCATCATTGAACTTGGGAGACCCAGTCATCCTTTCACGACAACTCGCGTGATTCTGGGTAAATACCGCAAAGAAAATCAGTAAAAACGATACTCCGAACACCACCGCAGGCGACTTTAAATCCAACTTTGCCATATTGTATTACTCCACTTATTTATTTAGCTTCTTGATAGCTTTTCGGATTTCGTCGCTGTTTTTCTTTTCATTCAACATTTCCCATTCTTCTGGCGTCCACCAAACTATTCCTTCATGGCGTTCCAAAACAGCTTTACGAGCAACGAGAGCTAGGAACATACATCTCGGTTCCTTCTGTAACCCTGCTGGCTCCGTCTGTCCCAAAAACTCAATGAATCGTTGTATGAACTCCGCCTTGTAGGTCGTACACATACGACCACTCAGTGTTTTTACTGGCTGAGATTTCTTCAGTGGAAGTTCAGTATGGTCCACATTCATCACGATATTCCTCGTCTGTTTCTCGTCATTTCGCTCCATTGCCACAAAATACGAATCTCTCAAATCAATGAACTTCTGTCTTCTCTGGCTCTTCCAGCCTTCATACGCATCCTTCTGGTCTCCAATCGGCACAAACTCTTCATATTCGTTATTGTAAAACTTGTTATCAATCGCATAAAAATACTCATCATCGCTCACTTCTACCACAAGAGGAGACGCGTAGAATGGTGCCTCATACAATGATTCATTCAAAATATCTATTAAGTGCGTCGTTCTGTCTTTCGTTGTCATAATATGGTCCACATAATACCATTGTAAAACTTCCTTTGGAAATGTCTTCGCATACTCTGGCCACTTGTAATCGTTCACAAGTTTCACAATATCAATGACTTCTTTTACGACTTCAGGTGTATCTTCCATTTCTATTTCAGGCAACTCCGCTTCCTGGCTTTCTATATCTGGAAGAACTCTGTCCATCATAGTATCGTTCGGTCCAATCGTAAACGCAAGAAGCCCTTTCTTTGATTCTAAATGTCCAATGCGTCCATTAGAATCCTTTAGTTTGAACCCCATAGCAATAGCATTCTGTAAAATGTATTTCACCAGATTCTTATCGTATTTCTTCAAGACCGCCAATAAATCCCCCTGCTTCCAAATCGGTTTCTTCTTGAATAACTCAATCACCTTATCTAGAATCTCGTCCTTTACGTCCAATATAGCACTTAATGGGCGTTCGTGATCAGGATCTACAGCCGTATCAATCTGCGCGGCACACTGAAGTTCGTAATCGGAAATAAAAATAGGTGCCTGAAGATTCTCAAGTGTCTTATGCTCAGGCTGTGTAGTTCCCTGTGACCGTATTTGGACAAAATATGAATCGTTCCCCACTTTAGAAACATCGTCAATCTCAATTGGAAGTTGTAGCCACGTTAATGGCAACGTATTTGCTGGTTTTTCTAATCCACAATCCATCGCAGATTCCATAATTGCCTTCTTGACTTTCGCAATCTTTTTTGCCTTTTCTTCAACGTACACGCGGTATATGAACTCATCCAGCATTTCTCGTGTCCCTGTTTTCGGTCGACAAACGTGTAAATAAACTGTAGTGTTCTGTTCTTCCATTGGCAATAAAGAGTGTGAGCAAGTTCGCATTCCGCGTCCAATCACTTGCTCGATTCGGCTCATATTGAACCACGGATCCAAGATATGGATTTGACGGACATACCGAAAATCAACACCTTCTGATACTTTCGGAGACGCAACAACCACTCGCACAATATCGCCATTCTTGTTTTCCTGGCTTCGTAAAGTGGCAAGTGTCTTCTTAATATCCGATGCCTGTGTTTCCGACGTAAAAAGAGCATATGTTCCTCTACTTCCTTTTTGGACTTCTCCAGACGGTTCAATCAACAAATCGTCTCCAAACGCAGATTTAAGTCCGTGTTCCTCCAAACACATTCCAAATAATCTTGCACCGCTTTCCACCATATTAGAATACACGAACACGATACCTTTTGATTCCTGAATACATCTCATAACAGTGGCGAACTTCGCACTATAAGTTCCAACCGTGCTTGGTGCCAAGAACTTCTCTTTGACATACCTATACTGTCCCTCCTCTTTTGTGAACACTTGATAGAAGCTCTTGTTTTCAGGGTAGACACACACAGTTCGTGGTTCCGATAAAGATGAAGGTGTCAGTTTAGAAACCACCGATTCCTGAAACTCTGACATAATCGATTGCGTGAGTTCCAAATACGTCAATCGTTTGGTTATTTTCTTTCCAAACAAGTCTTGTGTCCTGTTCTTCAAAGCTATCATGTTTTTCGGAGGAGGAAGTCGAAACGGAAATGTGAACGGATTGTCGCCACGGACATACGATACATACATTTGACACAATCTATGGAATCTCGCACGAGCATCCGCACTTATGAAATCCCCATCCAGTGTAAAAAAGTTATTCGATTTCATACTTTCCGTAGGTGCCTGTCTCCTAGAGTTCCATTCAAATAAATTGAAGTAATGTAAAATCTCTTCAAACGTATCGAACATTGGGGTGGCTGTAAGAAGAACGAGCGTGATTCCGTGTGCGGTTTTTACGATTTTTTCTAGTGCGGCACTCACTATTTTCGCATCCACTTCTGTTTCTGAAGTATCACGCAAATTATGGGCTTCGTCAACGATAATCAGCCGATTATCAAATGTATCGTGAATCCATTTCTCATTGTAAGTGCCGTTTTCTTTCTGAGCTTCCAATATGTTTCCAAACTTTGAGTATCCTTGGAAATCGTAAAACTCGTTCAAGATTCGTGATGCCTGACGCAAAAGTTTATCGCGACTACTTCTGTCCGTCCATTTCAAAGGCTGCATCTGTGCGCGCTGAAGTATCTCCAAGTATCGGCGTCCAGTACACTGTTTCGACATCAATAGTCCGTCCTTGTCCACATTCACTCGTGAAATATCAAAAATTTGGTTCTTAAAGTTCTCTTGGACAGACGGATTCGCAAGAACTAATACTTTCTTATCCTGAAACTCAGGTCTCAAAATGTACTCTTCTGCGATTTGAATGGCAGTACATGTTTTTCCAGTTCCAGTTCCGTGTGCCATCAAAAGGTTTTGAGTAGGAGCATCAGGACTTAATACGCGTCTCAAGAACCGCTGTTGTGGCTGTAACCTGAATTCGGGGGACGAAGAAGAAGCACAGGCGTCTTCACGCATCTTTCTTAGTGATGTTATACTTGCATTCGGTAGCTCCGATACTTGTGTTTCTTTCAACTCTTGGTGAGTCAAATTCACCATCTTATTTCATCGCAAGTTTCTAAAATGAGTGCCTACGACGATTACTCTGTAAGCGACGCCATACATATGCTACAACGAAACTGGTTTATGAGCAACGATGGGCTTATTGATTTCCTTTGGTGTTTGTCACAGGAAGTATACGACGAAGTCCTTACACGAAAAAAGGAGTTTCATCCGAATATTCAGTATTGGCTCACAGACTTCCCACAACTACCAGGAGTTCGTGATTATACTGAGAAAGAATGGGACGCCGATAAACTTAAACTCGCACAAGACCGAGAAAAGGCTATTTACGAGTTCCGAAAAGAGTTTGTTCCTCCTCCAAGACCGAAGACAGATACAGACGAAATATACGATACATTTATTCATCAACTAAAAACTACGGAAGAAAAACTCGTGGAAACTCTCGCAAAGGTCACGAAACGACGAGGATACATTGCTCCAAATAAACGAACGCCAAATATGTATGACAATGATCCTGAAGTCCAAGCATTACGTAAAAAGATAGATGACATTAAAAACGAAATGGATAGTTTCAAAAAAGTAATTGAACTATCAGATAAAATATGGACAGACGAGAAGTTCATAGATGCTCTGTCGGCGAATGCCAAAAGGTTTTACGCGGCATGAAGTTTTCGTGTCGTTGCGAAAAAGTATTCTGTCCTCTTCATCGGCTCCCCGAAGAACACGCATGTTCATTTGATTTCAAAACAATGGGAAAGAAACAACTTACATCTGAAAATCCAATTGTGAGTTCCAATAAGTTCGTAAAGATATAATAAGAAGATGCTAGTTGATACTTTTGCGGCAGTCGTGTGGGTTGATTTTTTCACGATAGTCCTTCATAAGTTTTTGAATTTAGGAAACTCGTTGACGAAATGGTACGCCGAGTTCGGTATTGTTGCTGTGATTTCCGATTGTTTAGTGATTGTTCTAGGAATACTTGTGGCTCAAATGTCTTTTCCCAAATACCCCCTCGTTCTTGCAGCGATAGGTGTTCAGCTATTTCACGATATCCTTTTCTATTTATTCGTGATTCTTCCAACGCCACGCGGTCAAAACAAGATGATTGACCTTTTTAAAGAGTATGCTACCGAAAACTCGTGGAAGATTTTGGCGTATGATTCGTTGATGATTGGGTCTACCGTCTTACTTGCCCAACAACTCGCAAAAATGAAAAATAGCTCTGTTACTTTAATAGGTCTTTTAGGGGTTTATTCGTTGACATACATCATATACTCTACCTGAACGCATAATATCCGTCCGCAACAACCTCGCAAATAAATGATAAGTCGCCAAACTTCAGGGCTATCTCGTTTTCTTTCGTTAGCTTGTATGGGTGCGGATCCAACTTAATGTCCGAGTAGTTGATGTAACTTATACGTAGAAGACTGCGAAGGTACATAACCACTTCCACCCTGAAATCCTGCGAATTACGAAGTTCCATAAACTTTGACTCCATTTTACTCTTTTCCAACAACAGTGAATACGATTCGTTTTTGTTGAGAGATGATAAATGGGCGGCGGTCTTTTCGGAACTCCGCTTTACTTGAATCCTAAATGTCTTGTTTTTTCGGGGTTCGTTCTTGCCACTTACTGGCTTCCGCATCCCAAACCTCTTCCCCATCGTATTCTATCGGCGTTCTTCCTTGCTACTCTCGCCTACGTCCTTCTCGCGTGGTACGACGTAATTTACGATTGTAACGATAGATTGAAACCTACCTTGCTGGGATGGTTATCTATGCCGTTCAAGCCGAAAGAGTATGCCGACGCTTATGACCAACTTCCCATAAAATATCAAAAAATCATTCGATGGACGGATATTGCGATTCTAGTTGTCTTGCTTGGTCTGTTTGTTCTTCCGTTTCTTACACTGAAATCCGCTTGAATATCTTGGCGTGTGTCGAAACATACAGAGCCACAAGGTATCCAATAAAGAACTCGGCTAAATCTACTTTCATATTCATTTCGCCCATATCCATGAACTGGTATAACGTGAACAAAATAATGAGTATATCGTATTTCACGGCAAAGACGCCGAACAATACGTGCCAAAATGAGTTAAGTCCGTCTGTAAACACAGGACGCATATTACTCATATATGTGAATATTTAAGGACCGCCTGGAATGCTGTTATTATCCATTACGTCGCGGTGTTTGTAAACATACGGAGGCAACTTCCATTGGTTTTCTATACGCTCTAACTCCACCTTTCGCATTCGTATTTCATCCCATACGACTGCGATAATTCCAGACGCCACCATTCCTGCGATAAATGTGCTGTAAGACGACCAACATTGACTACAAACGTCCATATTCCTAAAATAATCCAGACGCGTCTAAACTTCTTTTGTAGAGTGAGGATAGGATGCGTCCCAAGTTGCCCTCTACCATTGAAGCTCATTTGCCCGATCACGTCCTTAATATCATTTATTCATACGTTCCGCATATGAAAGAAGTCAAGAAGAAACATAGTCCGTCGTTACAACGAGAACTTGAACGCATTCAACATATTCAACTAAAAGGCAAGACGGCAACGTATATGAAAGATTTATCAGACTTCTGTTTGGACTGATTTTCATTGTGTTTGAAATATAAGAGTAAGATGCTGAAGTGGTTATTGATTTCACTCGCAACAGCTGTTGCTCAAAATATGACAGCGAGACCCCCGTCCCAATGTATTAATACGCCTCGTGGACTTTCTGGGTCTTGGACTGGGTCCACGACTGGATCCGTCGTTGGATTTGGTGGGACCTGTAATGGCGTTTCATACAGTGCCGCAAACGGTGAGAATATGCTTATTGTATCCCTCCCAATGAACGCTCAACCTGGAGGTACGTTGACTATTGATACATGTAATGGTACCACATGGGATACCGAACTTATTGTTTCAACGCCTCTTCCACCAGGAATGCGATGCCCAACGAACTCTTCACTATTTACCTGTGCCGCGTCCAATGACGACTCGTGCGGTCTTCAATCACGCGTATCCATTCCTGGAGTCCCTGGTGGGACCTATGCGGTTATTGTTACTGGATTCGGCACCAGTTCTGGACCATACACTTTAACGTGGAACTATGCGT
>Ga0114959_10001585_pt1 | contig 19627 bp, 15 predicted proteins | sample C_130625_EF_Meta_FD_87317 | JGI IMG/M metagenome (GOLD analysis project Ga0114959, IMG submission 87317) | Freshwater microbial communities from Lake Croche, Canada to study carbon cycling - C_130625_EF_MetaG | ecosystem: Environmental > Aquatic > Freshwater > Lake | place: Lake Croche, Canada... | reverse complement strand
GTAAAAAATTTAAGAGATGCTCAAAAGAATATGATTTCATTTACAGTTGTATTAATGTTTGTGAATTTGCTGTTTCTTTTTTTGGGAGGGCTTTTATATTTGTATGCTGCTCAATTTAATGTAACTGTTCCTCCGGATGATTTGTTTCCTACTATAGCATTGAGTAGTTCTTTTTCTGGAGGCATCGGAGTGTTATTTATTATTGCGCTTATTTCTGCACTTTTTCCAAGTGTAGATGGTGCAATTACTTCATTGACTTCTTGTTTTTGTATAGATATTATGGCAATGGATAAATCTATAAAATCTGAATCGGAAAATAAATCAACAAGATTGAAAGTTCATTTTGCTTTTGCAGTTATTTTTTTTCTGATGGTTTTATTATTTAAGTTGATAAATGATAAATTAATTATTGATTTTATTTTAAAATTCGCTGGGATAACTTACGGGCCTTTATTAGGATTATTCGCATTTGGAATTTTAACTAAAAGAGCAATCAATTCTAAATTCGTATGGCTTGTTTCAATTTCAGCACCGCTCCTTATTCTTTTATTAGATATTATTTGTAGCCCCGAATGGTACGAAAAAAAATTACATATTGATTTAGGACTAAAAGACTTTTCTACTCTTGTTTTTAATGGGTATAAAATTGGTAACGAATTAATATTGTTAAATGGAACACTTACTTTTATAGGTCTTTGGCTTATCTCATCTAATAAAAAAAACAAGATAATTCATGAGCCTAATTAATCCATTAGCAGAAGAGTATGTTAAAACTTATTCTACATCCTTAGATAATTTGTTGTCTCAAATAGAAACTGATGTTAACCAAAGTCACTCTCATGCTCATTTATTGAGTGGAAGTATTCAAGGAAAATTTTTAATGTTCATAAGTGAAATGCTAAAGCCGTCAAGGATTCTTGAAATAGGCACATTTATTGGTTATAGTACATTATGCCTTTCGAAGGGCTTAATCGACGAGGGCTTAATTCATACGATTGAATTACGTACCGAAGATGCAGCATTGGCTCAGAATTATTTTAATATGGCAAACAGAGAGCGTAGCATTAAGCTTCATATCGGAAATGCTTTGGATATTTTACCCACAATTAATGAAGAATGGGATTTGGTTTTTATAGATGCTGACAAAGTGAATTATGTAAATTACTATGAATTGACTTTGCCTAAATTGAAAAAAGGTGGCTGGATGCTTGTTGATAATGTTTTATTTCATGGTCAAGTCTTGGAAGAATATATTAAAGGTAAAAATGCGCTAGCGATCGATGAATTTAATAAACATGTAGCTAATGACAACAGAGTGGAGCAGTTAATTTTAACAATTAGAGATGGAATTACCATAATTAAAAAATTATAAATTTATATTTGCATTAAATATGTCCTTAATGAAAAAATCTACTTTCGTTTTTTTATCTATAATTTTTTTGTCAATTTCTTTGAATGCGCAAAAAAAAATATCAACCCAAGAATATATTAATACTTATCAATCCATTGCTATAGAAGAGATGAAAAGGACTGGAGTGCCTGCAGATATTACACTTGCTCAAGGAGTACTTGAAACTGAGAGTGGGAATAGTGTTTTGGTTAAAAAGTCCAACAATCATTTTGGTATAAAGTGCAAAGAAAATTGGGAAGGCGAAACAGTTTATCATGATGATGACGCTTTAGGCGAGTGTTTTAGAAAATATAACAAAGCAGAGGAAAGCTACAGAGATCATAGCGATTTTTTAAGAAACAGAAAATACTATCAATCACTTTTTAGTTTAGATCCAACAGATTATAAAAGCTGGGCCTACGGGTTAAAAAAAGCAGGGTATGCTACAAATCCTAATTATGCAAAAATTTTAATTAAGACCATTGAAGATTATAATTTAAATGCATTGTCTAAATCTGTAGTTGCCAACTTGCCAATTGTAGAAACAACAAAATCAACTGTCAATGTATCAACTGAAAACACCGATGTTGCTAAAACAAAAACAGAGAGTGTTGTAATTTCAAAACCTTCCGCACCTCAAAAGTTTTCTGCTAACAAGTTTAATAATTTAAAAGCAGTTTTTGTTGATGCTGGAACTTCCTTACTTGCAATCGCAACAGATTTTAATATTCCACTTTCGAATCTTTTAGAATATAATGATTTGAATTCGGATGGGATGTTGGAGAAAAAAACATGGATCTATCTTGAAAAGAAACACAAGCAAGGTGCAGAAGATGTTTATATCACCTCTGGTTATGAAAGCATTTATGATATCGCCCAATCTAAAGGGGTTCTATTATCTTCGTTAATGACTTTTAACCATATTCAAAATACTACAATCTTAAGACCAAAAACTTTTTTATTATTGCAATCTGATAATGCAGATGATGATCTACTAGTAAATAATCAACAAAAATTTCATGAAGTGCAACCAAAAGAAGGATTATTCTCGATTGCTAAAAAATACAACATCACAATTGATGAATTGAAAAAAATAAATCATCTCGAAACAAATGAATTATCAATTGGACAAAAATTAATTATATCCAAGAAGTAATATTTCAAGCATAATTCCATAAGCTAATCAACAAATAATATAAGAATGAACAGTATAAAAGTTCACGATAAAGAATTCAAAACTTTTTTTTCAGCTGAAGAAATTCATATTCAAGTTAATAGAATCGCAACTCAAATAAATAATGAATATAACGGCAAACGTCCGCTATTTATAGCTATACTAAACGGCTCATTCATGTTTGCAACTGATTTGTTTAAAGCTTTAACGATAGAAGCAGAAATATGCTTTATAAAGCTGGCTTCTTACAAAGGGATTAAAAGTACAGGTCAAGTAGTCACTACAATTGGATTAGATCAAACAATAAAAGATAGAGATATCATTGTAATTGAGGATATTGTGGATACTGGTAAAACATTACATGAGTTTTTACCTCAACTATTAAATTTAGCACCTGCGTCTATAAAAATAGCTACACTTTTACATAAGCCAGATGCACTTAAACATCCATTGCAATTGGATTATATTGGATTTGAAGTGCCCAATAAATTCCTGCTAGGGTATGGACTTGATTATGATGGATTAGGTAGAAATTTGAATGAAATCTATCAATTAGTTGATTAAAAGAAAAAATAATTTTATATGGGTTGATTTATTTAGTATATTAGATTACTCAATCTTATTGAAAAAGTTAATTACATATTTCGTTTGTTTTTTGCTGTTTTCTACAACTGCAATGTCCCAATATTATCTCAGAGGAGAAATCAAAAACGAAAAGAATCAACCTCTAGCGAGAGCAAGAATACTTGTTCAATCAAACAAAGGATATATTTACTCAGATGAAACAAATGGAAGTTTTGGCATTTCTTTGAAGAGCCTTTACGACACTTTAATTATTTATTTGGATGGGTATGAAACCAAAACAGTAGCTGTAAAGACAGACGTTTGGCAGAAAATTATTTTAAAATCAACAATAGATGGATCCAGTCATTCATCACCCAAATTAACTTCATATTCTTCTGGTTATTACCAACAAGAAGCTGCTCAATCTTCAAATCAAGATGAAACATATTTCAAGTTGATAGAAAATAATTATATCGATGTTTCACAAAACACCAACACTAGCTTCTCCTTAAATGTAAATAAAGCCTCATATAGTAATGTTCGGAGGTTTCTTAAAATGGGAAGTGAAGTACCTATTGATGCAGTAAAGGTGGAAGAGATGGTTAATTATTTTAACCTTCATGAAAGAACACCAGAAGTAGGGAAAGATTTTTATTTGGAGTCTCAATTAACCAATTGCCCTTGGAATGAAAAAAAACAATTACTGTTTTTAAACATTAATGCTAAAAAAATTGATCTTAAAAATGTTCCACCAGGGAACTTTGTATTCTTAATTGATGTTTCTGGAAGTATGGATATGCCTAACAGACTTCCATTAATAAAAGCTGCATTTCAGTTGTTTGTAAAAAATTTGCGTTCAGTTGATACCGTTTCCATTGTTACTTATGGAGGGTTTGTTCAGGTCTGGCTACCACCTACTTCTGGTGATCAAAAAACTAAGATCCTTAAATCGATAGAATTGCTTGAAGCGGAAGGAGATACACCTGGAGAATCAGCAATCAGATTGGCATATACAGTAGCAAAAAAATCATTTATCAAAGATGGAAGTAATAGGGTAATTCTTGCAACTGATGGAGATTTTAATGTTGGTGAGTATTCCGAAAAATCAATGGATGAACTAGTAACTAAAGAACGACAGTCTGGCGTATATCTTACATGTTTAGGTGTGGGCATGGGAAATTTAAAAGACTCAAAACTTCAAACACTTGCAAAAAAAGGCAATGGAAATTATGCTTATTTAGATGATATTAATGAAGCCGAAAGAGTTTTAATTAAGGAACTTACTCAAACACTTTACACAGTCGCGGATGATGCTTTAATGAATGTCAGCTTTAATCCCAGTTATGTTAATCAATACAGACTCATTGGGTTTGATAATAAAAAACAAGCGCTACAAATTAATCATTCAGAAATTGAAGGAGGAGAAATGGGTAGCGGCAGTTCAGTAATTGCAATTTTTGAAATTACTCCGAATGTAAAATCAAATTCAGCATTGAATACAAATAAAAATATTGCATCACTAAATCTTACTTTTAAAAAAGATAATGATACTACAAAGCAAATAATAAATTATGATTGCGGTAACAATTTTAAATTCATTGATAATATTGATAAGGACTTTCAATTCGCTACAGCAGTAGCCTGGTTTGGTCTAAAACTAAGAAACTCGAAATATTTATTTGATACTGATTGGGATAACTTGGAATCTTTTTGTAAAAAGAAAACCGATCAGCATAATTACCTACAAAAGGAATTCTACAAATTGGTAAAAGACGCTATAAAAATTTCAAAAGGGAATCGAGTGCGAAAAAAGTTCTTGTTTTTTTAGATTAACTAAAAACATCTCTTACTTTTTCAAAGAAAGATTTTTCATTTTTTTCTGGATTGGGCGCAAAGTTTTTAGACTCATTTAGCGATTCCAAAATTGATTTCTCTTCAGCGGAAACATTTTGAGGTGTCCAAACATTAACATGAATTAACTGATCTCCTTTTTCGTAACTATTTACATTGGGAAATCCTTTTCCTTTTAATCTAAATATTTTACCGCTTTGAGTGCCTGCAGGTATTTTTATTTTTGCTCTTCCATCTATTGTTGGAACTTCAATTTGTGTTCCAAAAACTGCATCTGGAAATGAAATATGCAATTCGAAAGCCACATTTAATCCTTCACGATGAAGAGTAGGGTGTGCTTCTTCTTCAATCAATACAATTAAATCGCCGTAGCTTCCACCTCTTTCACCAATATTACCCTTTCCACTAACACTAAGTTGCATCCCTTCCTGAACACCAGCTGGTATGTCAATTGAAACAGTTTCTTCTCCATATTCTCTTCCTTCTCCTTTACAACTAACACATTTTTGAGTAATACTTGTTCCATCGCCATTGCAAGTTGGACAAGTAGTTACTGTTTGCATTTGACCTAAAAATGTATTTTGTACTCTTCTAACTTGCCCGCTACCATTGCAAGTGCCACAAGTTTGAATACTGCTCTTGTCCTTAGCTCCGGAGCCACTACAAGTTTTACATTTTACGTATTTCTTTATCTTGATAGTCTTACTAGCTCCTTTTGCAATCTCCTCAAAATTTAATTTCAATTTAACTCTCAAATTACTGCCTCTTGAACCACCTTGTTGTCCGCCAGCATTTCTTCGACCTCTATTTCCAAAAAAACTTCCAAATCCTTCATCCCCAAAAACATCTCCGAACTGGCTAAATATATCATCCATGTTCATTCCTCCACCGCTATGTCCACCTCCACGCCCTTGATTAAAGGCGTTATGACCAAATCGATCATATTGAGCTTTTTTATCAGCATCATTTAATATTTCATATGCTTCTGCAGCTTCCTTAAATTTATCTTCTGCAGTTTTGTCTCCTGGATTTCTGTCTGGGTGAAATTGCATGGCAACCTTACGGTATGCTTTTTTGATTTCTTCTTGAGTAGCATTCTTGGAAATGCCTAAAATTTCGTAATAATCTCTTTTGTTTGACATATGAATATTTTTGTCGAATAATGATAATTCAACAAATTGAAAAATTATTTACCTACAACAACTTTTGCAAATCTGATTAGTTTATTATTCAAATAGTAGCCTTTTTCTAGTTCATCAATTACTTTCCCTTTTAATTCTTCATTCACCTCTAATTCAGTGATGGCTTCATGTTTTTCGACATCAAAATCGAAAGAAATACTCTCCATAGGAGAAAGTCCTTTTTGTTGTAAAATAGTTCTTAGTTTGTTGAATACCAAAAAAGTGCCTTCCATTTCCAAACTATTGTCAGTAGATGCCTTTAATTGTTTTTCCGCTCTGTCACAATCATCTAAAACACCTAAAAGTGAAATAATGATTTCTTTACCAGCAGTAAGCATCATTTCATTTTTTTCTCTTGCGGTCCTTTTTTTGAAATTATCAAATTCTGCAAATAGTCTTAAGTATTTATCATTAAGCTCTTTAACTGTCTCATTTAATTTTTCAGTTTCATTTGTAGACTGATTGGCGGAGCTTTCAATTTTTTCAGTATTAACTTCTGAATTTTCTACTTCATTAACTATTTCTTCATTAGGCGTTGAGTTTTCTTCCATATTTTTTTTATTATGCTTCTAGGATTTAATCAAAGATTTTGCCAAATGAGTAATTGCAGTCAATTTGACACAAAAAAGAGTAGGGGGAAAGAGAAAAGGTTACTTCAAAACTTGAAATTTGCCAATATCCAACAATGTCCCATTTTTATTTCTAAGTTGATAAATGTAAATACCGCGATAGAATTGTTCGAGATCAATATTGATTTTAGCAGGGATATTTTTTAATTCATAAACTTTTTTGCCCATGAAATTAAATATCAACAAACTTAAGTGATTACTATTAGCAGTTTGACAATCAAAATTAATTGCTACAGAAGCTGGATTAGGGTAGAATTTCAAATATTTATTGTTACTAATAGAGTTATCATATGCCAATTTGTTTTGAGAAAATGACACTGAAGAGATTACCAATAAAAACAAAGTAATAATGATTTCTTTTTTCACAATTCTAAAATACGATTAAAATGTATAAAAATCAAAAGTTATAAAAATAAAATTCAAATTAAGATAGTCTATTCAGAACCTCGTTAATAGCATCGAAGTTTGGTAAATCCCCTGCGCTTTCAAGTACTTCAGCATATTGAATCAATCCTTCTTTATCTATTATGAAAGCAGATCTTTTACTAACGCCTTTCATGCCCATTCCTGTAAATGAATCATACATACAATCATAAATGGTTGAAGCTTCTTTATTAAAATCGCTTAATAAAGGGAAGTTTAGTTGCTGCTCTTCTTTAAACTTTGCCAATGTAAATACTGAGTCAACTGAAATTCCAAAAACTTGCGCATTCGCATTGTTGTATTGAGAAATATTATCTCTAATAGAGCATAATTCTTTTGTACAAACGCCTGTGAATGCTTGAGGGAAAAAAAGTAACAGAACGTTTTTTGTTCCTTTGAAATCACTTAAGCAAAACTGCTCATTCATGTTAGCATATAATTTGAAATCTGGAGCTGACTGGCCTACTTGTATTGACATAATAATTATTTTTTGCAAATTTATTAAACCTAATTCTATTTTAGCAATTTATTTTAAGCCAAAAGCCTTGTATTAAACAAGGCTTTTTTATCCAAACAATCCATAAAACAAAATATTATAAAAATTATTTTTAAAATCTAGGACATTTTACTGCATCGATACTGCTATTGTCTTTTTTTGCTTTTTGATAGGTCAATGAAAGTTCAAAACCTCCATTTCCGTTGCTTTTTTGTCTTAAAGCAGAAACATTTGCATCATAACTTACTGCTATAGACATAGAATTCATTTCTAGTTTGGCAACAGGAATAACTGACTCATTCCATCTGAAATAGGTTCCTAAATGCAAGCCATAATTGGGGCCAGAATCATCATTAGATTTCCAAGAATACATAATTCCACCAACCACTTCTTTATTTTTTTCTTGACTGGTAACATCAGTTTGAATTGTAAAATATGAATTAGTTGCCATTTCGAATCTAACTCCAGCAGTTGCAACATATTTTGGACTCATAGAAATATCAGAAGATTCGTAAAAAGATAATTTCTTTGGTTTATTAAAGTGATGATAAGCTAATCCTACAAAATAATTATTTGATTCGCTTTCACCAATTTGAGAATTCAAGGTAATTCCTACTGTTCCATCAAAATAGGAGTAAGATGGTTTAGTAAATGATTCCCCATCACTAAGATTATTGCTAAAAGCATCTCCTGAATATTGGTTATTAGTTGTCATTTTGCTTCTATCCAAACTCTTTTGAACCATACCTGCTATAATTCCAAAAGACAAGTAAGTGCTTTTTTCATAGCTTATAGATTTGTGATAATTGAAAGACGGAAGTAGTTCTGTTGTTGATAGAGCAATGGTTCCAGCTTTATCTTTTAGAATTTGTCCTCCTATAGTTATATAATCATCACTATTTCCAACTTGTTTTTTGAATTCAGCACTTAATGAAGTTGTTTGATATGGAACAGTTACTGTACTCCATTGTGATCTGTAAACTGCTTGTATTCTTGAATCACCTTTAAATAAACCAGCTAGAGCGGGATTTCTTAATAGTGCAGTTTCGAAGATTTGAGAAAAATGTATCTCTTGTGCTTGAGAAGTTACAGTTGCTAGTATAAACAAAGCTGTAACAATAAGTTTGTTTAGTTGTTTCATTGGATAGGATTTTATTAATTGGTTACGGTATATATAAAACGATTCTTTGTGAGTTTTATTTCATTTTGTGTGAAATATTTTTAAAAGAATTCTAGACAATTCATAAAAAAAAGAAAGGCCTATAAGAATATAGGCCTCGATTTATTTCATAAAACAAAAGCTAATTTAATATTATCTAATAAGTGCAATATTTCCTTTGAAAGAAAGTGTTGTGTTGTTTTCACAAATTGCTTCTACGATGTAAACATATACTTCTTGATTAAGTGGTCTTCCGTTGAAAGTGCCATCCCAAGCAGAATTAACATCATTTGCATAAATATTATTTTTCTCATAAACAACCTGTCCCCAACGAGAGAAGATTTGGACTTTTTTAATTTTTAAGATGCCACTGCCTCTAGGATAAAACAAATCATTGATACCATCATTGTTTGGGGTGAATGTGTTAGGTATAAATAAATTAGTTCCATTACAAAGAACGTTCACAGTAATTTGATCAGAAGCCTTGCAGCCAATACTTGTGAATGCATCTATTGTATATGTTGTAGTTTCTCTTGGTTTAATAGTAAATACAGAAAGATCAGTTCTCGTAGCTGGACCAGATGGTGACCATCTTGTTTCTATAACATCACTTGATAATTTCGCTACTAAATCTATTGTTTGACCTACATTCATTGTTTTATCTTCTCCTAATTCTACAGTTGGGTTATTATACACTTCAACGGTAACTTTTGCAGTATCATAGAAGCAATGCTTATTATCAGACCCAATGACTGTGTAAACGGTATTAATACTCGGGTTTGCAACTGGGATGTTAGAAGTAGGATTGTCTAAACCTGTTGAAGGAGACCAAACATAATTTTCAGCACCATTTGCAAATAATTGTTTACCAAATCCTCTGCATATTTTTTGCTTAGATGAGGCATTCATATTAAATGGATTTTTTACAGTTACAAATAAAGAATCTTTCGAAGAACAACCATGTATAGACGTACCAACTACATAATATTTTTTATTTGTGGTTGGGTTTGCTATCGGATTTGCACAATCAACACAACTAAGTCCAATTGAAGGTGACCATGAATAAGTTGCAGCACCGCTTGCATTTAATGAGGTGCCTCTACCTTTACAAACAAATGTATCAATACCTGCTTCAGTAACAGGGTAAGCAAATGCTTCAATTGATGAATACACAGTGTCTTTACAGCCAGAAGTATTTGTAAGTATTGCAGTTACATTATAATTACCAGCGTTAGGGTAGGTTTGTGAAGTTGGATTTATTAAACTTGAATGTGATCCGTTTCCAAAATCCCAAGTCCAGTTTACATTAGATGTATCCGGAACAATATAACCCCCATTGAAAGCTACAACTACACCAGCACAGCCATTCGCAGTTTGTGTAATTGTTCCTTGTGGAGAAGCAATTATTTTTACTGGATATGGACTTGTGAAGTTTCCTACACATCCGTTTATTGTGGTTAACGTTACATTCGGATAATAAAATCCTGAAGTTGTATACGTATGAGCAGGATTTGCCGCAGAAGAGGTAGTGCCATCTCCAAAATTCCAATTGTAACCAGTAATAATATCAGTACTATTACTAGAATTAATAAATTGAATATTCCCTTTGTCACATATAATTGAAGAATTGAAATTAAATTCTGCAGATGCTTCATGAACAATAATTGAATCAGATCCAATCAATGGAACAACACAACCTGATGCATCTTTTAATAAAAGCTTTGGTAGATAATGACCGCTATTGGTATAGCTATGCGTTTGCGTTGAGCTAGAAGATACAATAGTGTTTCCATCATTATAATCCCAAACAAAACTGATGGTATTTAAAACAGTTGCTACAAAGTTTGTGCTTTTTGGCGCACAACCAATCAAGGTATTATAAGTAAAAGTACCACTTGGTCCATGCACAACGATTTTCTTTTGGAATACACTTGTACATCCGCCTACACTCGTAACAGTGAGTTTTGCAAAATATGTTCCAGCAATAGAATAGAAATGAGATGGATTTTCTAATATTGAATTTGTTCCATCACCAAAATTCCATTCGTAAGAAATTCCATTTTCAGAATTGTTTGTGAAATTAACAATTAATGGAGGGCAGTTTCCAACAGAATCACTTACTTCAAAGCTTGCAATTGGAGATAATATATTTAAGTAATTGTTTCTAATCATTGAATCTTTACAACCATTAAGATTAGTAGCTAATAATTTTATTGTGTATAAACCATTGCTAACATATTGGTGAGTAGGATTAACTAAGCTTGAACCAATAGACCCATCTCCGAAATTCCATGAGTAAGTTAAGTTAGATCCAGTAGATAAGTTGTTGAATGTAATTGTTCCATTTGGACAACTAACGGTGTCTATTGTGTTGAAATTTACAATTGGACTTGCTACATTAATGTAATTTGTTTTTTCGATTTTATTTTTACATCCTGTATTATCAATAGCTATTAAAGAAATAGTATAATTCCCATTTAAATCATAAAGATGACTTGTATTGCCGCTTGCTAATGTATCAGCAGTATTATCACCATAATTCCAAATCCATGATACTATTGCGTTTCTTCCATCACTTGTAGATAAGTCAGTAAAGGTTGCAGAAGTGTTTGCACAAATACCATTAGTAGTACTTGAGAAATCAGCAGTTGGGCCATTTACAGTAACATAATTGTTTTTAGTAATGGTGTCTTTGCAACCATTTAAATCTTTAGTGTATAAGGATATGTTGTAGATTCCAGATGAAAAATATGTTTTAGTTATAGCAGAATCTGTTGCCGTAGTACCATCTCCAAATTCCCATTTAAATGAGTTGAAGTATCTATTGTTTGTAGAACTAAATCTAATTGAATTTTCTTTACAAATAGTTGTTTGATCAGCAAAAAAATCTGCTAATTCATTAATTACTCTAATGTTTTTTGTAATAGTTGATGAACAACCAGTAACTGAATTATTAGTCATTAATGTGATGTCATAGTTGCCATTGTTTAGAAACATATGTACTGGGTTTTGGTCAGAAGAGGTATTACCATCTCCAAAGTCCCAATTCCATGAATCAGCATCAATTGATTGATCTGTGAAAGTTCTCGTTAATTTATTTTTACAATCTAAAATTGATTTAAATTTTGCAATGGGAGCGTTAATGAAAATGTAGTCTTTAATTTCTAAAGTATCCTTACATCCATTATTATTTGCAATCAAACTAACAGTCATAAATCCAGTATCAGAATAAGCATGCGTTGGATTTTGCATTGTTGATATTGACCCATCTCCAAAATTCCATAGCCAATTATCAACAGAATCAGTTACTGGAGTTAAGTTTGAAAATAAAATTGGACTTTCGGCACATGCTTGCAAGATATTGGCTTGAAATTGAGGATGTGGCTCTAAGCCAATTCTAACGCCATCTACAACAGTAACTGTATCTGAACATCCAGATGCAGTGAATACTATTAAAGAAACAGTATAAGTCCCTCTTGTTGTATAAGTATGAACAGGTTGAGTTAACGTTGATGTGCTGCCATCACCAAAATTCCATAAATAACTAATAATTGGATCAAGTGTATTAACAGACGATTCAAAAGTAATATCATAAGGTGCACATCCTCTTTGAGGTAAGTTCAATATTGAAGCTTGAGGAGCCTGTACTTTTATATATTGTACTCTTTTTGATGTGTCAGAACATCCCTGATTTGATGTAGCAACTAAAGTTACATCAAAACTTCCTTGGTTAATGTAAGTATAAACTGGGTTTGAAGATGTTGAAGAATCCCCATTTCCAAAATACCAAACATATGAATTTGAGTTTGAACTATGATTATTGAAATTAACAACTAAGGGAGTTTGACATGCAGTAGTAGGGTTAGCATTGAAATTAGCAATAGCTGAAGCCTTTACAATAATTGTTCTAACTAATGAATCTTTACATGTACCAAAGTCGTTTATTAATTTAATATGGTACGTGCCTGGAGTAGTGTATATTTTCATAGGATTCACATCACTAGAAGTTGTACCGTCACCAAAATTCCATGACGTTGTGGAAGGAATTGGGTTAGAAGTATTGTTTATTTGAACTTGCTGATTTGCACAAACAGTAGGTGCGCTTGTGAACATTGTATAAGCGTTGCCAATTTGTATAAGATTTGACTTAGTAATAGAATCTTTGCATCCAAGAGCATTAGTAACAATAAGTTTTACTGAATAATTTCCAAAGGCATTATAAATGTGTGTTGGATTTATTTGAGTAGAAATTGTTCCATCTCCAAAGCTCCATATAAAAGACAAACCACCCACTCCAGTGCTGCCATTTATAAAACTAACTGAATAGGGAGCCCCACAATTAATTGGGTTTGAATTTGTAAAATTAACAATAGGTCTATCAGATATAGTTATAAAATTAGTTTGAGTTGCAGATGCACTGCAACCATTTGAATTAGTTAGCATCAAAGAAACATTATAGCTTCCTGGAGTATTGTATGTATGTGTAGGATTTGAAAGATTCGAAAAGTTCCCATTACCGAAATCCCATTGTCTGGAAACTATATTTGTATTTGAAGAACTTGTCAAATCTGTAAAAGTTGTTGTTAATGGGGCACATCCTGATGTATTTGAAGCACTAAAATTAATTGCAGGCTTAGCATATACAGTTATAAATTGAGTTCTAGTAACAGAATCACTTCCTGAAGCATTTTGAACAACAAGCTTTACAGTATATTGACCTGGATTAAGAAACACAGCCGAAGGGTTTTGGATGTTAGAAATTGTCCCATTTCCTAAATTCCATGTCCATGATGTAGGGTTGCCGGTTGAAAGATCAGAAAAATTAACTAAAAGTGGAGCGCAACCTGAAATTGGTGTAGCAGAAAAATTTGCAGTTGGACGTAAAGCTAAACTTTTTAAGCTAAGAATAGTACATAGTACTAATACGCCCGCGGTTTTCACCGAGTTTAGAATTTTCATAGGGATTGGCTTTTGTTTATGAATTAAGCTGATTTTAATCAACCTAAACTAAAAACAGATTTATTATAAAAATATTGTGTGGAAGTAAAAATATTTTTAAATAAATAAAATAATTAATTGTATTAATAAGATAATCAATGCATTACGAATTCATATTTCGTTTATTTTTTTTATTCTTTAAAAACGTTACCATTCTTAAAATGTGTTATTTTTAGGTATGAAGTTTACAGAAATAATTAACACGCTAGAAAGCTTTGCCCCCAACTCCTTACAAGAGGAATATGATAATTCTGGCCTCATCATAGGTAATAAAAATGACGATTGTACTGGGGTGCTACTTTCTTTAGATGTAACAGAATCAATCGTTTTAGAAGCCAAACAAAGGAATTGTAATTTAATTGTTGCACATCATCCTATTGTTTTTAAAGGGGTAAAAAGATTAAATGGCAGAAATTATGTTGAAAAAACAATACAGGCTGCTATTAAAAACGGTATCGCAATTTATGCTTGCCATACAAATATTGATAATGTTCTTAAAGGGGTAAATGGCAAAATTGCTAACAAAATAGGATTAATCAGTCAATCTGTTTTATTGCCTAAAGAAAATAGTTTAGTAAAAATCTCAATATATGCTCCTCCTGTAAATGTAAAACAAATAGAAAAAGTGGTTTTTGAAATAGGTGGTGGAAGTTTAGGAAATTATAGTGAATGTAGTTTTATATCGGAAGGAATTGGTGGATTTAAACCTGGCGATCATTCAGATCCATTTGTCGGGGATATTGGAGTTAGGCACGAAACTCCTGAAAGTAAATTAGAAATAATTTCTCCTTTCTGGCTGCAAAACCAAATTATTTCCGCAGTAAAAACAGTACACTCATATGAAGAAGTTGCCTATGAAATAAATGCATTAAAAAATGAGTACAATGAAATAGGGGCTGGATTAATAGGTGAATTGCCTGAAAGTATGAGCGAAATTGAGTTTTTAAATCATTTGAAGTCAAAATTTCACCTAAAAGCGATCAAACACACTAGATTATTGAACAAAAAAATAAAAAAAGTAGCGGTTTGTGGCGGATCTGGTAGTTTTTTAATAAATCAAGCTAAGTCTTTGGGTGCTGATATTTTTGTCACCTCAGATGTTAAATATCATGAATTTTTTGATGCAGATGATCAATTGATTTTGGCAGATATTGGTCATTATGAGAGCGAACAATTTACAATTGATTTATTTGATGATATTTTAAAGGAAAAATTCCCTAACTTCGCCATCCTAAAAACAAATATTAATACCAATCCCGTAGAGTTTTATTTATAAAACTATCATCGGAAAATGTGTTTTATAGTTGTTAATTTAAAACAATAAAATTATTATGGCATCAGTTAAAGAATTCTCAGTAGAAGAAAAACTAACAGCATTAGTTCGTTTACAAAAGATTGACAGCAAATTAGATGAAATACAGATATTGAAAGGGGAATTGCCAATTGAAGTAAAAGATCTTGAAGATGAAATAGAAGGGTTGCATGCTCGCCAAACAAGAATTGAAGAGGAAATTAATGGAATTCAAGAATTTATTGAGTTAAAAAAGAAAGGTATTTTAGATGCACAAGCCCTTATCAAAAAATATGATAAGCAAAGCGAAAATGTAAAAAATAGCAGAGAGTTTGAAGCATTGAATAAGGAAATTGAAATGCAACAATTAGAGGAAAAACTTTGCGAGAAACATATTAAAGATGCTACAGAAGAAACAGCAGATAAAGCTCGTCAATTAGAATTGGCTAAAAAGGCAGTTGCAACTAAAGAAAATAATTTAAGTGGGAAAAAAGCAGAGTTAGAAAAAATTATTAAAGAGACTGAAAAAGAAGAAAAGCAATATAACAAAGAAGCTCAAGAAGCAAGGGGGCATGCAGATGAAAGATTACTAGACTCATATGATAGAATTCGTAAAAACTACAGAAATGGCTTGTCTGTTGTTCCAGTAGAAAGAGACAGCTGTGGCGGATGTTTCCATGCTATTCCAAGACAAAAGCAAAGTGAAATTAAATTACACAAAAAAGTGATGGTATGTGAGAATTGTGGTAGAATTTTAGTTGATGCGGATTTAAACGATTCAATAGAAGTAAAATAATTTTTTTGAATAATTTTTCAAAAGCTCATTCATTTTTGAATGAGCTTTTTTTATGAATTTTATTTTGATAAAATAAAATAGGATAACAAAATAGTTTTATTAATTTGCTTAATATAAATGTTAAAAAGGCTACACATAAAAAACTATGCAATTATTGAAGAAATTGAAGTTGATTTCTCAAATGGGTTAAATGTAATTACGGGTGAAACAGGAGCAGGTAAAAGTATTTTAATAGGTGCTTTAAACTTGATTCTTGGTCAAAGAGCAGATAGTAGTGTTTTACTTGATATAGAAAAGAAATGTATAGTTGAGGGTGTTTTTGCAATGGGTAAAGATTCTCAACTAGGAGAGCTTTTAAATAATTATGAAATAGAATTAGGATTAGATATTTTTTTAAGAAGGGAAATTTCTTCAAATGGGAAGTCTAGAAGTTTTATAAATGATACTCCTGTTAATCTTTCTCAATTAAAAGAGGTTAGTTTGTTATTAGTCGATCTTCATCAGCAGTTTGATTCTCTTGAAATTAATTCCCAAGCCTTCCAAATAAAAGTTCTTGATACAATAGCAGGAAATACAACTTTATCAAACGAATTATCAGAAAATTATATCCAATACCTTCAATTAAAAAACGAATTTAATCACACAAAGGAATTAGAAAGTGCGGCTCAAAAGGAACAAGATTATTTACTATTTCTTTTTAAAGAGTTGGAAGATCTTAATTTAAAAGAAAACGAGTTGGAGTTGATTGAGTCTAACTTGAAAATTTTGAATGATGCAGAAAGCATAAAGATTCAATTGTCTTCTATTTATCAAGTTATAAAAGAAGGAGAATATCCTCTATTTCAACAAGTAAAATCTTTGGCGAATAAGCTAAAAATAGTAAATGCTGATACGATTGGCATTGAGCCTATACAAGAGAGGTTATTGAGTGTTTCAATAGAACTGCAAGATATTGCTGAAGAGCTTGAGAAAATTGAGACGTCAATACAATACGACTCAGCGTCAATTAATGCTTTGAATGATAGATTATCTTCTGGGTTTAAGCTTTTAAAAAAACATCAGTTACAATCAACCGCAGAATTGTTGTCGCTTCAACATCAGATTGAGGAAAAATTAAACGGTTATAAAAGAATGATTTCAACAATTGCAGAGCTGGAAAATAAAATGAAGGAGGCTTATGAAAAGTGTCAGTCTCTTGCTCAAATTATTTCAAAAAATCGCATATCCGTTATTGATATTTTTACTAATGAAATAAATGCTTTGCTAATGAAAGTAGGGATGCCCAATGCAAAGTTGAAAGTAAGAATGGAAGATTCGCCATTGACAAAAGAGGGTATAGATAATCTAGATTTTTTATTTGATGCAAATAATAAAAATAAATTCGAATCGCTTGGCAAGGTAGCTAGTGGGGGTGAATTAAGCAGATTGATGTTGTGTATTAAATCATTAGTAGCTCAAAAATTAGCAATGCCAACAATGATTTTTGATGAAATAGATTCGGGCATTAGTGGAGAAGCAGCTAAACAAGTTGCAGGAATAATGAGGTCTTTATCGCAAAATCATCAGATTATAACAATCACGCATCAACCACAAATTGCTGCCAAAGCAGATGCCCATTATTATGTGTATAAAAATAAAAAACAGTTAGGAGTTCAAACTGAAATACGATTGTTAGCATTTGAAGAAAGAGTCATGGAGATTGCCAAAATGTTAAGTGGAGATAAACCAACCACTACAGCTTTAGAAATAGCAAAAGAAATGATTCACAATTAGTTTAATGATAAGGTCTAACTTTTAAAATAGAATAATTACTTTTACACCCAAATTAATCATAAAATTTCAAATTCAATATGGCACACAATTTATTAAAAGGCAAGAAGGGAATTATTTTTGGAGCACTTGATGAAAAATCAATTGCATGGATAACAGCAATAAAGTGTTTTGAAGAAGGGGCGGAAATAGTATTAACTAATGCACCAGTGGCAATGAGAATGGGGGAAATAAATAAATTGGCTGAGAAAATAAATGCGCCAGTAATTCCTTGTGATGTTAGTAATGGGGAAGATGTTGAGAATTTAATAGTGAAATCAATGGAGCATTTCAATGGCGGTTTTGATTTTATATTGCATTCAATAGGGATGAGTTTGAATGTTCGCAAAGGAAATCATTATACTGAAATTGATTACGCACACAATCTTAAAACGTTTGAAATTTCATCTATGAGTTTACATAGAGTATTGGCAACATGTATGAAGCATGATGCGCTTAATCACGGGGGTAGTGTTATTGCATTAAGTTATATAGCAGCACAACGTGTTTTCCCTGACTATAATGAAATGGCTGATGCTAAATCTTTATTAGAGAGCGTCGCTAGAAGTTTTGGTTATCATTATGGCGTTAAAAAGCAAGTGAGAGTAAATACAATATCTCAATCACCTACAAAAACAACTGCTGGAAGTGGTGTGAAGGGATTTGATGGTTTTATAAATTATGCAGAGCAAATGAGTCCTTTAGGGAATGCTTCAGCAGAAGATTGTGCTAATTATTGTGTTGTAATGTTTAGTGATCTCACTAAAATGGTAACTATGCAAAACCTATTCCACGATGGTGGATTTTCATTCACAGGGGTTACTAATAAGGTAATAGAACAAATGGAGAAATAATTAACACTCTTTAAAAAGTATAATTAAAGCAGTTTTAGTCCTTTTGCTAGGCAAGATTAAAACTGCTTTTTTATTGAGAAGAGTTTGAAGAAAACATTGAAAGATTAAACTGATGAAATTTATTAATATTCATCTTCATTAAAAAAGAAGTCTTCCTGGCTTGGATAATCCGGCCAAATATCTTCAAGTCCTTCATAGATTTCTCCATCTTCTTCAAGTTCCTGTAGATTTTCAATTACTTCAATTGGGGCGCCACTACGAATACTGTAATCAATTAATTCGTCTTTGGTAGCTGGCCAAGGCGCGTCTTCTAAATGGGAGGCTAATTCTAGGGTCCAAAACATCTTTATATAAGTTTATTTTGTGCAAATGTATAAGTTAGTTTTAAATTACCAAAAGTGTTTTTAATCACATCTTTATTAAAAGCATAATTAATGACAAATTAAAAAGATAAAATACTTATTTTTATTCAATGTTATCAGCAAAAGGAATCAAGAAAAAATATGGCCAGCTTGAAGTTATAAAGGGGGTTGATATTGATATTAAGAAGGGAGAAGTAGTTAGTATTATAGGTGCTTCTGGTGCTGGGAAAAGTACATTGTTACAAATTTTAGGAACATTGGATTCTCCAGATAGCGGAACAATAATGATTAATAACAGTATAATTAGTGATTTGAAATTTTCGAATCTGGCATTTTTTCGGAATAAAGAAATTGGGTTTATTTTTCAATTTCATCATTTATTACCTGAATTTTCAGCCATTGAAAATGTTAGTATACCTGCTTGGATTGGTGGAAAAAACAGAAATGAAACCGAAAAAAAAGCCACAGAATTGTTAACTCTTTTAGGGCTAAAAAACAGAGTGCATCATAAACCCAATGCATTGTCTGGAGGAGAGCAACAAAGGGTTGCTGTTGCGCGGGCTTTAATTAATAATCCTTCCATCATTATGGCGGATGAGCCGACAGGTAATTTAGATTCGTTTCATGCAAAAGAATTACATGAATTATTT
>Ga0114959_10001583_pt1 | contig 19646 bp, 24 predicted proteins | sample C_130625_EF_Meta_FD_87317 | JGI IMG/M metagenome (GOLD analysis project Ga0114959, IMG submission 87317) | Freshwater microbial communities from Lake Croche, Canada to study carbon cycling - C_130625_EF_MetaG | ecosystem: Environmental > Aquatic > Freshwater > Lake | place: Lake Croche, Canada... | reverse complement strand
TACACAACAGCTTATGGATGCATATAATTTCATTAATTCAGTATTCCGGTCACATCCTGAGATTCTGCGCCCGACCGAACTGCCATCTGCCTCTGCCTCTACATCTTCCGTATCTAAGACAGCTCTGAAGACAGCTCCAAAACGCAAGATACATATTCCGACCACTACTCTGGAAGTGCTTGCCCAGAAAATTCGCACAAGTCCCCGAGGTCTCGTAAAAATCTGCGGTTAGTCGCCCGGTAACATCCCGACGTATCCATCAGAAATGGCTTCTGCAAGCGCTGGTTCTGGTGCAAGCGCTGGTTCTGGTGCAAGCGTAGATATTCCCAACGAGAAGGTATTGATGCACGCGGCAAAACTTGCGATGGAGCGTGACAAGCCGATTGTTTTGGATTATTTCAAGGAGACGCGGGATGGATCTGCCTTCCTGGGGCAGGATAAGGATACAAGTGAGAAGATGCTAGTGAAGAATGCAGAGGAGTATACGAGTCCTGTCATCAAGATGTTCAAGGCCAAGGATGATTACATTATTGAGACGGAGAACTCCATCTATATCGTGAGTGGTAACATCAAAAAGAAGGAGATAAGCAGTGCCTCTTTCTAACTGCCAATAAAGGTGACTTGATATATGTATCCGTTAATATGTGCAGGAATGTCCTTGCTGGCATGGCTTGGTAAAAGTAATTCACGGATACATACCAGAACACCGTCGCCAATCCGAAAACCTGTACGTATGGTGCTTGGTGTTCTTGGAACACGGAGCATCATCCGCGATGAAGATCTAGATAGTCACTGGATGGGACCTATTGTAGAGGCATGGGGTACTCCAGATCTTATTATGCTTCCGGCTGAAAGTGATTCCAGTCAGGCTATACAGGAATGGGCTTCCATAAAGGAAATACCCGTGCAGCTCTGTAGTGCCGATTGGGCCAAACAAGGTCGCAGAGCCGGTATTCTCCGAGATGCACAGATCCAGCGACAGGCGAATCATTTTCTGTTACTACAGGGACCGCGTTCTAACGCTTTAACGGAGCTGGCCAAGAAAATCCATGCCAAGGGCCGGCCGGTGGTGATCAGCGAACGACCAGGAATGGCAGTGGTTCTGCCAGATGATATTGTTAGCAGTAAGTAGAATGTACCGTAGACGACAGAAGTCACGTCAGTCACGGCAGTCACGGCAGCGAGGTGGAGATTCTTCTTGTGCGGCTTATCCGTTCAATTATGCATTTGCTCCTCTTCAGCAGCGCGGTGGAATGGCGCCTATTGATGCGTCGTACAAGATGCTAGATAGCCAGATGGCCATCCAGGCTGAGATTGGTAAACAGGATGCGGCCTTCAACGAGCTACCACGTGTTTTGGCCGATGCTGGTGTAAAGATGCAGCACGGAGGCCGGCGGCGACACACCAAGAGCCGACTGCACCGAAAGACCCGGCGGCACAGCAAGAGTCGGCGGCACACCAAGAGCCGGCGTCACAGCAAGAACCACAGCCGAAAGCAGCGTGGTGGTATGGCCCCCATGGATTGGTCCCTGAATCTCCGCAGTCCTGGCGCGAACCCCCAGTTTGAGAATGAGAAGGGAGTATGGCTCAACGCACCCGGTGTGGCGTCCTACAGTGCATCCAGCGGTGCCCAGGCCTAGACAACTCTTTCCGCTTTGACTGTAGTGGCAGAAGTAGTCGCCACCGGCTCTCTCCAATCTGGCCATACACGCTTCAACGCAGCAAACTGTTCAGCACTCCAACCGACTGCCTGAGGTTCAATCCGACACACGATTCGTAGATCACCCACTGCACCAGGTGATCCGCGTATTGGCATCCCCCATCCACCGACCCGCAACACCTCACCATCACGAATTGGTCCATCATGCCACACAACCCGCAGAGGTTTTCCCGAAGGATGATTATCCATTTGAACACCCCAGCCCATCATCGCCTCTGCCCATGATAAACGCACTTCTGTCATTAACTCTGATCCCTTGCGAAGCCACGTATTTGCTATATTTGTTGCGTTTGTGCTTGTCGCGTTTGTGTTTGTGCTTTCTGGATCGGCCGCTTGTCGCACAACAAGAATAACGTCGCCCGGCTGATCAAAATCAGCCGATTCCGAACAAGCTCCTGCAAATACGATCCGATCACCCTCCTGCATACCCGGCTCTACAACAACCTCTAAAGTAGATTCCCGACCTAACACTTTTGCTCCATTGCAGTTTCCACATTTATCGGCAACTGTCTCACCACATCCATTACATGAACGACACTGTTCGGATCGCATGCTCATCATTGGCCCCATCTGTTGGATAATCTGAATCATACCTTTTCCACCGCAGGTTGTGCATTTATCTACCCGTGATCCGCCTTTTCCATTGCAGGCGGTACATTTTGTATCGCGATTCATATTCAACGTGAACCGTTTTCCTTGCCACAGATCACGGAGAGTTACACCGATATCGTGTACCTTGTTGGGTCCGCGCGGCATCCTACGGCTTGGCTGTCCTCCTCCTCCATTTCCAAAGGCAGCTCCAAATCCAAACGGATTAAAACCGCCACCGCCGCCAAAGATTGAGCCAAACATAGACGCCAAATCCGGTGGCATGCCGCCACCACCACCGCCCGATCCTTCTGCCGCACCAGGTATCTGTCCTGTTGTGTCATAATGTGCTCTGCTATCTGGATTTGTTAGAGTTTCATGCGCAGTCTGGATTTTCTGAAATTCTTCGGTATTTCCGCCACGATCAGGATGTTTTTCCATAGCCAAGCGCCGATACGCTTTCTTAATCTCATCGTTGGAAGCATTCTTTTGAATACCCAGTGTACCATAGAGATCCATCGCTGTGTATCAGACATCGTGACATGTTTAGGTTGTTGCCTAAACATTCCTTTATTTATCCAGAAACAGATGGACCATGTTCTGGGTCAAGATGAAGTAATTTCTTTTCTACGATCGCGGATCAAAACGCCTCCTCATTTCATTCTATCGGGTCCAACGGGAAGTGGCAAGACCATGATTGCGTCTGCGTTCGTGAAAGAGCAATTGGCATCTCAGGGTGTTACAGATCCTAAACATCTGTCGGCCATGATTCTCCGCCTCACCAGTGCCGATGATCGCGGAATCACGGCTATCCGTCAGAATCTGTTGGAATTCGTACGCCGTGTACGTCCAGTACCAGGTGCAACCGCATGGGTGATTATTGACGATGCCGACATACTACCGACGGTCACACAGCAGGCCCTTCGTCGGATTCTTGAACTGCACGCATCGCAGGCGCATTTCTTCTTCATCGCCCAAACGACCGACCATTTTATTGAACCGATCCAAAGTCGGTGCGTTCTCCTGCGAACTACTGCCGTTGATCTGGAAGAACACGGACTTGAACTAGCGGCAAGAGAACTTTCTTCTGTGAGTCTTACGGAAGATGCACTACATCTAATGACCTCTCTTTGTATGGGAAATGCCCGTCAATTCATATTGATGTGTCGCGCCGTCGCGATTGCGTTTGATTCGGGTACTTGTGTAACGGCAACCGATGTGCAGCCTCTGGTAAATGCTCCGCCGGTGAAACTCTTACTAGAGCTTCAGAAGGCCGTCATTCAACGTGCGCTTCCCGCAATAACGGAAAACTGTCTGGCTCTTTGGAGTCGTGGATACAGTTTTGAAGAGTGCATCGCAATGCTGGAGCAAGTGGTCCGTATTTACAATCCAGAGATGACAACCGCATTACAATATGTCCTACAATGTTGTGCAGAAGGACATATTTACCAGATTCTTAATAAAACGACCACATTAGATCTGATCGCTGTATTATCGGGAAAGGCTTCGTCTGAGGCTTTAGCATAGAATATTTCATCTCTAGTAGAGGGCCAACTGGAATGCCCTATGCTCAATTCATGGCAATTCCGCCGTTGGAGCTAGTCAGTGCGATTTTCGTCTGGTACACTGCATGTTGTTTAGAGGCTGGTGCACATTGGTCTGTATTTAAGGATGGTATTCCCCCGGAATTGCATGTTATCAAGACATATATACGTCCCTCTCACAATAAACTATTGAAAGATTGTGAGGCGGGTGAGGTACCACTTGCATTTTTGAGACAGATATTGAGACCACATGGTTTTTGCATAAAGACAGTTTCTCATGGATGGAGGGTAGATACAGATACCACATCTCCTGTTAAGATCCGAAAGGGTACGGAAATTATGTGGGATTAATATAAACACTCGTGGTATATGTTGAGTAGCATGGATTCTTCATTGGAGTTTCTTGAAAAACTCGGAACATTTGATAAACAATTATCATCTGTTTTGCGTGCACTGAGATCAGATATTATTTTTCTAAGAGAAGAACTTGCAGCGAAACATACGGATATTAAGACACTGAAGTCAGATATTGAGATACGTAATAATACGATTGCAGATCTGCAAGCAAGGCTGGCAGAGCGACAAGCGGTGGAGGAGACAAATGAAGAGGTTGTGCCAGAACCAGCACCAGGCAACCCGCTACAACCGATTGAAGAGGCAAATGAAGAGGCAAATGAAGAGGTCGTGCCAACAATAGAAGAGGTCGTGCCAACAATAGAAATGGCTGAAGTATCCTCACCGAAAGTGGCAGAATCCATTGAGGAGACAAATAAAGAGGTAGTGACAGAAGCACCAGTCGCAGCAGTCGCAACAGTCGCAACAGAAGAACCAGTCGCAGCACCAGTCTCAAGTGAAGAGCCGACAGCGACTGCATCGGTTGCATCGGTTGCATCAGTTACACCTGTTACATCCAAATGCAAATTTTTCTGTTTTTAAATCCGTGTAGCCCAGCGTGCCCACACGAATTGGGATTCGCGTATCTGTTCCTCCGAAAGCTGTAAAAACCACTGGTAGGGTACAGTTCTTTCTAAAGAATCCCGTCCATCAGGCAGCGGTACCCACATACCATCTGTGAGAGAACCCGCAGTCCAATCCGTCGTACCCAACAGCGTATCTAATTCCAGGCGCCGTCCATATTTATCCCGTGATACCTCCGCAGCACGATCCACAAACACGGCTCCACCAGTGCAGTGTCTATCCCATAGATTCCGCAATGCGTTCCGTGCCTCCGCCGAAGACCAAGACTGCGCACCAGCACCAATAAGTGCACCGATATCGTGGGCCAATCCAGACCAGACCGGATGACCTGCCGACGCTGCCCAGCCCGCTGCAGGAGAAGCGGCGACTGCTCCTGCGGCCACTGCCTCTGTAGGATCCCAACCGAAAACAATCGCGGACTTGCCAGACCCCACCGTTCGTCGCCACACGCTGCGTCCATCGGCCATCGGTAGTACTGATCCATCCAACCATAGCCCGCCTTCCGCTGATAACAGAGCAGCCCGTGCCCATGCCATCCAAAGAGCAGGCGGCACTTCACCCCATCCGGAAGGAATCGCTCCACCTGCGGCACGCACGCGATTGACGACCGCCTCACGTCCGATCAGCGGCACAATGTCAAACTCATACGACCATAGTCCCCGCGTTTTGGCCAAACAAATGCGCAGATACGGTTCGTTTGGCTCCACTGTTTCACGATCGCCCCAATCCAGCCATTCGCGACTGTTTGTCTGGCTATCGTCCACATACCACCAGATTTGCGGTTTTTTTCCGAAATCACCCATGAAACCTCTAGACGCAGTATTCCCAACACCTGCGCTTTGACTCAGGCCCAGGCCAGCAAAGAGTACGACGAGTCCAATACCCCAAATCCATGATGGCATCTCCTTAATGATCTATGTGAAATTCATCATACATGCTAGAGTATGTATTCACGACTATCGGAACTGACTCCTGACATTATAGATGATCTGTATGGAACAAAAGACGCAAAACCAACGGATAAGCCGCTCTTTGTATTTCTAGTGGGTACCCCGGGTGCAGGCAAATCCAGTGGTCATCCGCCTTCTCTTCGTGGTAAAGATTACGCCACAATAAATTTGGATACTCTTCTGGAAAGCCTGCGTCCGTTTCGCGCGAGTTCAGCAGCGGCCTGGTGGATGGCTCATGCAGATAGTAAAAGCAGTGCAAGAAATTTCACTGGTCTACCGGGTTACAGTAGTCGTCGTGAAAATGTATCATCCTTCGGTTGGTGGGATCGCCTTACGCCAAAAGAGAGGGAGGATGCTCCTGACGCTATTCGGCACATTATGACAAAAGGAATACAATCATCGCAGAATAATGCATCACTGATAAAACTCAATGAGGCAGCGATTGAGCGGGCCATTCGTAAATCTGTTAATATTATCTACGAAACGACCCTGGCTCTTAATAAGAAGGATGGGCGTGTGAAGAAAGTAGATAATATTATGACATTTATTCGGGATAATGCGCCACAGTATCATATATTGTTTGTTCTGGTAGAGGCACTTGCACATAATGTTGTGGAACGTATAACCGCCCGTCAGGAATTCAACATGCCGTATAAAGGCAACCCGTTTTGGCGACGTGTTCCGGTTGATGGCGCCAGTATAGAAACATCTATCCGTAATAATGCCATAGCGTTTTCTGCTCTTGAAAAACAGTATGGAGAAAGGGAAGAAGTGACATTTGAACGGATAGAAAATAAGTTGGATCGGGAACGATTGCCGGCAGTGCGCGATTTTGATGACAAGGAGGCATTAGAAAGAATTAACATGGCGTATGGTCCTAAGCAAATGGAATCGGGAATAGCACGGAAGAGTAGTGGTGCCAGTCACAGGTCGCTGAATATACCGTCACTTGGATCTAGGCTTACGAAAACAACCAGAAAATCCAAATCAAACACCCGAAAATCCCATTCAAACACCCGAAAATCCCATTCAAACAGCCGAAAATCCCATTCAAATACCCGAAAATCCCATTCAAACACCCGAAAATCCAAATGCGGTGCAGGAGTATAAACTCTGCAATTGTCTATGATGTTGCCGCCTCCTTATAATTCAGAATGTTCTAAGACGGCATTGAAATTAACTTTGAATTTCGCAATTACTGATTCACCAACAGACGCCGCCGCATATAGTCCGACCAACTCTCTGCTGCAGTATCTTGCTGTGCGGCTCTCAATTGTCGCGCCTTTTCCCGTGCCTCTAATGCCGCCGCCGCTGCCTGATAGCGTGCCTGTTCATCTACTGCCACCGGTTGGGAAAATGCCGCATCACGGGCACGACGCGTATCTTCCACTGATCCCATACGTCGGTCGCCAATCTTCACACTGGCCACCTCCTGATAGACCGTTGCTCCGCGCGTATAAGCTTCTTTGAGATCCGTAAACTGTACATCCGAACCAAGCGGAGCAGTAAAATTGGAAGCATCTTCGCCAATTTCTGTTCCACCCAAGGAAATCAGCGATTCAGGCGCCGTGCGTACCGTGATGGCCTGACCAGCTGTCTGGGCTACCGCCTGAGCTTTGAAGGCATCTGCAAATCCCTTGCTGGTGACTTTCGCTGGTGCGGCGACCACGTCACCACCCTTGAGCCAGTCGCCATATCCACTATCACGCGACGGATCTGGTAGCCGATTCTCCTCAAACAGCTTATTGAACATGCCCATGTTGAGTTTTTTGGCAGAAAGAGACACTGGCGGCTCATCAGGTAATGCGGGAGGAGCGGTTGCAGCCCGATACGCTGCTGCAGATTCTGCATTCACTGCACCAGTCATGCGCGCCTCTTCTTCGGGTGTGAAACGGGGATTCACGCGATTCAGGATTTTTTGCACATAATCAAAGGCGCGTTTGACTTCATCAAATGCTTCTTTGCTGCCACCGGCCTTATCAGGATGAACACGAAGCGCCGATCGTTTGTAAGCCGCTTTCAGACGTTCGTATGTGACCTCATCTGTCTCTCCAATACCGAGGGTTGCTAGAGCGGTCTGAAAATAGTCTAGTGCTTTGGCTGCGGGACTAACTATGAGAGCATGATTTTGCTCTTGACCCACTGGTGTAGAATACATGGACCATCGGGGGTCTGTAAGAGCAGGCATACTAGAGGAATTTGCAGTGGCAGCAGTGGCAGCAGTGGCAGCAGAAAAAGGCCACGCTCTTACCTCACCTCTCCTATAGGCCGACAACCAATCCATTACAGATTCATACACACCGTAACGTCCGGCTGTCATCAACATATCTGGTGACATGGCCACCCGTTCAATCATACTGGCACGAATATGGTTTGATTCAATTGCACAAATATCAGACCAGATTCGTGAAGCAGTTCCTCCCATTTGCTACCCTTCTTTTAAGTTGCGGTTTTTAGACTGCGCATTTGCCGCTTATCGCTGCCGCTTGTCGCTTATCGCCGCCGCCAAAACGCCAATGCCAGCAGTCCACCCGCCACCGCCGCCGCCGCTACAATACCCAATGTATTGATTTCATTCATCACAATAATCCCCCGCTTACGCATATCTGTTGGTATATTGAGTATCATACCCGTGCCATGTGCGATATCGCTATCTTCATCCGGAAAAGGAATATTCATAGCCGGATGCCACAACATACGGATTTCCTCCATCCGGCACATGTATGCCATGTATGCATCCACGTGAATTTCAATCGGATATGCCCGTTTCAACAGTCGTGCTGCTCCCCGTGGCGAAATCATATATGCATATGCTCCAAAAAGTGCAGTACTCAGATGCCACGGTTCTTCTCCCTGGATGGGTGCACAACCTTTCCCAGTACTATCATACACTGTCTTCTGAAAAATGATCAGATCCCATTCGGTCGGCAGATCCGCAACAACCTTTCGTAGCCGTTCCATAAAATCCGTCGGAATCGGACTATCGTCTTCAAAGACCACGGTGGGGACTTGCCTCTGCGCCGCGACCTGCTCCCAAATTCCAAAATGCGATAACGATGCACCCACTGCGCCTGGTGTATCAATCTCATAATGAGAGCGGCGCACCTTGAACTTGATATTGTGAGCCGTTCCGACAGATACTTGCGGGTGTTTCGTTGCATCAAAGGTTTTCGCATCAACGGCCGACCATCGCTGTACCCGCTCCGCAATACCCGCCGCCTTAGCCCGCTGTAGAAAGTTCAGCCAGCGATCGTGGCGTCTATCCAACGAAATACACAAGATAGGCATCTCCTGTGGATCTATTGTCGGCATATCTCCCTAATCTAGGCACCGAAAGCAGTAACGAATTTCGTGATTATGAACAAATTAATAAACATGGCAACCAGACCTTGAGTAATTGTCATGAATTGTGTCTCCCGTGACATGTGAATATGATTATACGGATTATTCACCATAAATCCGCAGAGACTCATGTACATGGAATCCACAAATGCTGTTCCTTCGTCGGTACCAAACCCCTTGATATATCTACCGGGACTCGTCCAGTATAAGCCAAAATACACGTATGTAAATCCCAATACGCAATACAATATCAGATACAATACCGCCCATACCGGCAATTTGAATGATGGAAATCCCGCGATATCTAATACGAGTTCGTATATGAGTTTTCCGAGACCGTATCCGTAAATAATAGCGCCGGCGGCTGCCAGAATAACAAGCCACGACCCTTGTTTGGGGGATAGCCGCGGTTGCCACAAAAACAGAGCCACCGTCACGGCGACAGGTACTGCGGCGATCCACGTGTACATTGTCAGATCACGTTGACTGATGGTCGCGGCCTGCAATACACCAGTCGCTTCCTGATGGGTGCGCACAACCATTCTCCCTAACGATTGGTCAGAAATCCATCGTTGAATCTGCTACTGCTGCTGTCAACGCAGTATTCATTACGGCTTCTTTCCATGCCTCCAAAGAAGCGGGTACCCACATGACCCAGTCTGCATCTGCCGTCAGCTTAGTACGCATTGTGGGAAGTGCGGTCACCGCCTTGGCGATATCACCGTCTGGATCCAATTCATCCATATTCACATACACGAACTTGGCGCCAGCAAGACGGCATATCTCTTCCACTGTTGGTCGGAGAGTGTGGCAGCGTTTGCACCATGGAGCAGAAATAAACTCAATTTCGGCGGGCATTCTTGTAATCAAGGTCATGCAGCCAGCGTGATCAGGTCATTTTTGTCAGACCAATCCCTCAGTACGGATTCTGGGATAATAGGAATCATTATCTCACATTCCCAGATCTGTGTACGACCAACATCAAACAAACACCAGGAGGTTGGCCACCACCAATTGTTGGCATTTACGATCTGTTTACCACGGTGTGCGGGTAAGAGTCGCTCTATAGAATCAACGGGAAGTACGGACAGCAGGTGAAGCCACGACGGTAATGGCTGTTTTTTCTGATCAGGAAGAGCCAGAGGCAGAAGCAGAGACAGAGACAGCAATGAAGGCTGTGGATGTAATGTCATCCATGCTGCAATATCAGACCATAGCGGCGGTAAATGTGCATCGTATGCCCATCCCCAATCTACCGGTTTTCCTGAGTAATAATCCCATACCCATGCGACTCCGTAAATATATTCTGCAATACCGTCGGCGCCGAATCGCCACTGTTCTCTATATATACGTTGCCAATCAGAACGAAGCCGACCACCATTCGCCAATCTGCCAATTGAGCACCACATCGCCGGCTGTCCTTGAAATGCTTTTCTAGCGGTCTCCTCCTCGCCTGTGGCGGCGGCGGAGGAGGAACCAGCGCCTGAATAATTGGCAGATCGCAATGCATTCTGAATCGTATTCATGATGTCCGCCTCTTCTGTTTCAGCCCATCCCTGTATGATTTTCAACAGACTTTCCAATACGATGGATCCGTCGCCGCCGACCAGCTGTTCTCTATCAACCCAGAGTTTCTTCAGTGAAGAGATTAGCCCTGGAATCCCGTTATCCCGTACCGTTCGTGACAGAGAACGTGGTAGAAAATCATTCCCCAAGAGTGACATTCCCGCAACGAAGTCACGAATCTTATCGGGTCCAGCCAGAGGTAGTAATGCTTTCCGTAGTGATCCGATATCTAGATTTCGCCATTTATCCTTAGTGCCTCCCTCAAATTCCTGAGCTTCTCGGATCAAAGTTACGGTGGCCGCTGTATCGGCTTCCAAAAGGAGAGCCAGCAATATCAAATCAGCATCCAAACCGTAAATGGCACACGACGCAGGCTTTACAGATCGCATGTGTGCCAGCAGTTTATGTTCTCCTTCACCGGGCTCTTCTGTATCGCTTACAATGACCGGCACCTTCAGTCGCAGACTAAGCCGTTTCGCTTCTTCTTTAAGAACAATGCTAAGCGCAGCCATGAACGCAGTACCCGGTGTAAGTGCATTCTGATCCCAGTGATCGGTATGTGTACTTGTGGCGACTGTGGCCACAGCAGCCACAGCAGCCACAGCAGCTTCTTCCAAAGTATGTATCCACGGTCCTTTGAACCGACGCAGACGCTGTTGCCGGCGCTTGGCGGCGCAGACAACACCGTCACAACTTACGTACACACCAGAAGTAGGTTTCACCAGAGTCGCGATTTCCGACATATATTCGGCGATAGCCCGTTGCAGCTGTGTCTCCCAGGCAGGTTCTCCAGTATATGCAGGCATAGTTCGCAAGACATGATACATGGCACAATTGAAATCAAGACAGAGCCATTCTGATTTATTTTCGGGAATATCAGAACCCACAATATCCGGAAATTTCCTACACAGCTGACGATAAAAGCTGGGAATTCCCATCACTATCGTTCCATATGGGCCCTACGTTTAGATCTACGACTGAACATTACTGCACATGACTGCACATTACTGCGAACCATGAAGCCAGAGCCAGATCCAGAGCCAAAGCCAAAGCCAAATCCAAATCACCAAACCAGGTAGGGGGAATGTCACAGTTCCAGGATTATTTAGCCGCCGCATTTGTACATAATCTCCAGATTCTACCCGAAAGTCTGGTGTGCGGTCTAGTACTGTTGTCCATAGCGTTAGCGAATCCGACCGTATTTACACTAGCAGTCGGCACCGTCGGAATCCAAGCACTGACCGGTGGCATCGGTCGTCTCTTAATGAAGTACTCTCCAGACTCCGCAATTCTGATGTCTTCAGTAGATCCCTGCCGCAAAACCTATCTAGGGATGAGCTGGGAAAGTCTGTTACGCGGTACGGTAGACCCCGATCAACTATGGCATCCCGCTGCACCATCCGTCTATGCCGCCACGGTTGCATTCGTCTCTGGCTACGGTTTGGCTCTGCAACTTATATACAAAGAGGAAATTAACGCCGGTATCGTGAATTCCACATGGATGACTGCCTTTGGTGTATTAACGGTTCTCTTTTTGCTGCTGGTAATCGTATTCCGCACAGCATCCGGATGCGAAACATTAGTGTCGGTTTTGGGCGGAACATTCCTAGGATTGCTCATAGGATTTCTGGGGACAGTGTCACTGGCATACGCAACGAATCGCCGTGCCACAAATATCTGGGGTATACCATTACTACGGGATCGTATCAACGCGGGTGCACCAGTCTACGTATGTGAGTAGTCATCAACCGTGTGCAGAAATCCCCGTAGCTGATAGGGGGAAATGGCCACGTCGCTAATGGTTATTTTGACAGGTATTCTGCGTTACTTTCCTAATACTATGTTGGTAACAACCATTGTCATTGGTTTACTTACGGCGCGTCTCAATTGGATTTTGATTGGAGTGGGCGGAGTTCTCCTGAGTATGTTCGTTCTTACACTCCAGTACATGTTTCTGCGTACACTGAATATTGGAGATATACCCGGTGCGGGTGTGATAGAGGCATGCACTCTCTTGCCTGTAGTAGCAGGAGGCGAATTCTCCGCACTACCGTCTATCTGGATGGCACTGACAACATTCTTTGCGGCCTATATCATTACGAACGCTGCGGCGATCTATTCTGCTCCCGCCAAGCAGGCGCCGACGACAATTCCCGTACAACAACGCAAAGGATTAGGACTTATCAGTATTTTGGCAACCGTGCTTCTGTGGCTCTTTCTGGTTATTCCCCGCGCTACAACCGGTTGTGAGACAATTTTCGGCAGTCTGTTAGGAATCCTGATTGGCGGTGCCGTAGGATACGGATGGTGGCATCTCTTGTTTGCGTGTTTCCAACCAGTATGGCCCGATATCCATGGTGTTATGATTGGTACGGCACCCGGTGTCTTACGGGTTGGACCGTTGGTGTGTGCCCCCAAAAAATGAGGGCTGTGGCTGGGCATGTGTCGCCCATTGCAGGAAGATAATGTTCAGCCTCCGCATGCCACGAGGCCTCTGGGATGATCTAGAGACTACTGTTATTCAACAGGACCGACAGTTCTTAACGGAAGTTGCACACAGTTTGGGGCTTCCTCCATCGGAGGTTATCCGACGATGTCTAGGAACCGGTGGTGTTCCGACGCAGGTAGTTAGTCTACCCCCACCGTGCGACAGTGAAATCTGTCCATGGTGGGAATGTTATGGGGATGGTTTATGGCGGCGATGTGCCCATCTACGGCTATCTGCGTTGCTACCTTGTCTGATACATGAGCGCTGTAAGCAAAGTGCCGTAGCCCGTCTAGATTCAGATCCGATTATCAATGAGCTTCCGTGGGCCCAACCGGTGAGGTATAGAGGGCATCTCTATTGGGTAGATCCAGCGAATGGATTTGCCAGAAGGGAAGACGGATCACATGTTGTTTCAGGATATTTCAAGTGGCTTCCAGCACAGACATGGATTTGGTGTCCGAAAGTAGAGGGAGAATGGCTACTGCAAAGGTCGTTGCAGCAGTCGTTGGAGTCGCAATCGTAGTCGCAATCGTAATCGGAGTCGCAATCGCAGTCATTCTAGCATTACGGCCTTATCCTCTACCCCGCATTATATGGTGCCATTGGAATATACGTCCACTACCGTCAATGACTGCGGAACATTGGAACCAGATTCGCAATCTTCATCCAACCAAAGATGGTTGGGAAATCCGTGAATTATCTGACGCGAATCTGCAGAATTGGATACACGCATTTCCAGAAGGATACGATAAACTATCTCTTCAGCACAAAGCTGATTGGATTCGTCTATATATTTTGGAACGCTATGGCGGATGTTGGGTAGATGCGGGAATTTGGGCCAATCATTCGTTTGCGCCAATATGGGAAGAAACACGCGTGCGTCAGGCAGAACTGACGGCTTTTTGGTTAGATTCCAAACAATATGTAGAAAATTGGTTCTTAATTGCCCCGGCCGAAAGTCGTATTGTTTCTGCATGGCGCAAAGAATTTGAGCGTGCCATATCTATGGGATTTCTGCCATATCGTCGTTCCCTAGAAGCCCGTGGGGTAAATCTGACCAACATATTTCAGGATAAGGATGATACATATCTTACGATGCATGCAGCGATGCGGTATATCCAACAAACAATGAATCCTGATTTATTATTGTACAGAGCAGAAGATACAATGTTCAAAATTCACGATGAATGCAATTGGGAAGATAATTGTATGCGACCGCGGTTTCGTCAGATGAAAATGACGGCAATTCCGTGGATCAAGTTACGTGGAAGTGATAGAAATCTATTGATCTAAAGCCGCTGCTATATACAGGACGTAATGGACTCAAAAATAGATGATAATATGCCGTCACCGATGTCTATGGATACGGAAGGAACAGAGACAGCTGAAGAGGCAACGGGGGTATCCGATGAGGCAACGGAGACAGGAGAAGTTGGAGACACAGGAGGTACCGAATCGTCGCCTATTCACTATATTTTCCTGAAAAGCCAGGAGAGCCAGGAGAGCCAGGAGAGCCAGGAGAGCCAGGAGAGCCAGGAGAGCCAGGAGAGCCAGGAGAGCCAAGAAAGCTATCCAAAGAGTCTCATAGAGTGGCTTCAGATCAATGCCAGTAATAGCTCCACCAAATTTCTACAGAATCAGAAACTACGGTTTGCATTCCGTCAGATTCTTTTACAGTGGAGACTACGACGATGGAATAAACATCCCGCATGTGATATAGATCTCATAGAAAATACACCCATCAACGACGCCGACGCCATAATGCTGTGTGATACCCGCAACCGCCAAATGTTTCGCTTTCACCGACGGGATATATTCCACACTCTGTTGATGAATCTATCTCAGACAGATGAGATAATGCCGTATCCGCGCGCACCAACAAATCCGTGGACAAACGAACCCCTCACATATGCCCAGACTATCGCAATCTGTAAGAAACTATGTCAAGATTTTGGTCGCCGTGGTCGGTCACCTCCCGTTATATTTGCCGCCTTTTGCAGTTCCGGTTACAATCTGACGCGATATATGGATGAAAACAGCAGTTTATTATCGCAATTAGCTATCCGAAATTGTTTCAAGCAACTAAATGCAGATAATCACGAATTAATATATGAAAGCATCACAAATCTATTAACAGAAGCAAATATTCTATATTCTACACAGAATATTCTTCACTGGTTGCGTTCTCCGAATGCACAGATGGAGACTCAGCTGCGTCCGTGGCTGGCACTTATCCGAGACTACTATCTGTATATAAATCTGCACATACAAGCGCGTCCCTACTGGCATACGATGGCGAATATTCGTGAAGATGTCCGACAACTATACAACCGTACGAATATTCCTGATTCCACATCCGAACGCACGCGGATACTACGATCTGCCATGGAAATCACGTCTCCACTGAGTGCGATATTAAATAATACCCATAGAACCACTTATTTCTCATTCTTACTGCCGCCACCGCTGCCAGGCCCACAGGATTTATCAGGAAACGAAATGGATACGGCGTTGGCAATTCAGCTGATTCAGAATGCGTTATTGCGTATGTAGAATTCAACACGGGCCAATAGATGAGTAACCGTGTTGCAGACGAAATCATTCCCGGTGTGTGGATCGGTGATCTGAAAGATGCCGCCAATGGTGCCTGGTTGGCCTCTAAAGGAATTCAGACGGTATTCAATTGCACGAAAACGCTGCCATTTCATTCTTCTATCCGAAACCAGTATCGTCTTCCAGTGGACGACAATCTGCAGCCTTCAGAAATCAACAATATGACGGCGTGGGCACCCGAAATTGCCTTCAAAATACTCCGTGAATTTAACCAGGGCCATCCAATGCTAATCCACTGCCATGCGGGAATGCAACGTTCCACTACCGCATGTGCATTTTTTCTTATGATACTTACGGGACGCCCACTTATCCAGGTTATGTATCTTATTCAGAGCCGCCGACCGATCGCCTTTCAACCGCGTCCGAATTTTTCCGAAAGCTTGCGGCATTTTGAGAAGCAGGTGCGCACACAGATTCTGCCGCGGGTCGCCCCGAATTTAATTCAATGACGGATTGCCGCATGTAACATCAGTATTTCTGTCCATCACCATGACCAAGATCATAGTGAAAATAAATGCCCTTCAGATAAACGCTGTCTGTATGTTCTAGTGCCCGCATCCAGCAATCGTAATCCTCTTCTCCCGTTTTAATATCCTTAAAATTGTTGATCTGTGTGAGCAGATCTTTTTCAATCACAACGCTGCTGGTTATCATCAGATTATGAACTTTCATGAACTTTCTGTTCCATATGGTTGGGAATCCGGTATCCAATAAATTGGATCCCTTGGTTCGGAATAACTGTTGAAAAAATCCGATTCTTCCTTGATTAAATATTATACATTTCTTATTTGGGTAAAATACACCTTGGCTACCGACTCCATCAGTAGATGATAATCTACAACCCGTTTCTTTCATAGCTTTGATTTGCATTTCCAATTTATTGTTGAGCCAGATATCATCATCGTCGCAAAATGCCACATAGGTGCCAGATGCTATTGCGATTCCATGGTTTCTTACATGCCCAGAAGCAGCATATCCGAATTTCTGTTTACTATTTACATCCAAATGAACGACCTTTACGTCAGAACCAAAATCATGTGTATAATATTCTGGTTCTGTTGATCTATCATTTACGACGATGATTTCTTTATTTGGGTAATTCTGAGCACGAATAGAATCAATTGTATTCATGAGGTACTTGAAGCGGTTGAATGTCGGGATGACAACGCTAACGACTGGCAGTGTATCATTCATATATTCAAGGCTAGTAATTTTATCTTTAGCCCTGTTCGCTACTGCATGAAGATGATCTCTGATTCTGGAGTACTTTCATCTACAGAAACCGCTGCAGCAACAAGTTCTGGAATACGTTCATCCACAGGCACAGGTGCAGTATCAATCTCTACAGTGCAAGACGATTTGAATGTTCCTCTCTCACCTGGATAACCCAACGGATTAATCAAGAGAGCGATATTATTTCTATTTTGTACTGTGCCCGCATGGGTGTGACCGGCAATCCATGCTTTCACGGGTGACCGTATGAGTGCATCTGATCGTGATGCGAATGCGGAATTAATCGGATGATCTGTCCACCGACTGGCGATCAGAGAGTATGATGGCAGATGGTGTGTAATCACCACGGCGGGTGTTCCACTCTCTTCACATGTTTTGATTTCATGGTCTAGCCACCGGTAGTCGGCGCGATGCCAATCGGTTGTATCTATTGGAGTTATCGCTTCTGGTGTTGCAGTTGCAGTCGCAGTCGCAATCTTCTGATAATCGTTCATATTGCGCACTGCAATATCTGCATCAGCTGGCGCACTAAGATCAGTCCATAATGTCGCACCCAGAAAAGCGACTCCATCTAGATCTACTCTTCTCTGTTGTAAGAAATGAACATTTCGCGTTACGACCATATCTGCTACCCGACGACACTCTGCCAGACGCTCTGCATGTGTATCCACATGCACTAAATGTTTCCATTTATAACAACTAGATGAGTTATAGAATTCATGATTTCCGGCTACGATAAATGTGGCCTTCCACTGAGAGCCGCACCAATCCAGAAAGCTACGATAATCCTGTGATGTAGGATCACCAATATCGCCGGCCAGAACAAGAATTGGTGCAACGGGTTTCAGGATCTTGGACCATGATTGCCGCATCTCAAGATGCAGATCAGATGCGTACTGAATCAACATACGACGAATCATTACATGATAACAATTCAGGACGGGGTATGTGTCACTTTTGCCAACGACACTCTCTAATCCCGAAGACGACGACCAACACCTGAGAAGGGAACAAATCCCTTGGGTGCGGTGGAAGCATGCATTCGCTGCGACTGGCTTTCTGTTGCTGCTGGCTGCTGCTGTGGCTGCGGCGACTGTGGCTGCAATGGCGACTGTGGCTGCAATGGCTGCAATGGCTGCAATGGCTGCAATGGCTGCAATGGCTGCAATGAAGGAGCTGGGACAGGTGATGGTAGATACCGATGATCTGCCGCCGGTACGAATTCCACTGCAACATCAGTATCCATCACCGATGCCGACTCTATCTGAGTAGAATCACTACCTTCTGCTGTCCAAATCTCCATGATATCAAAGACACCACACGATAACGGTAGTTCAGATCCTACCGTCAAACAGGACCAACCACATCCCGTGTCTGATCCCATCAGTGCCGCCGTCAACGACTCCGTCGGATCTGACAATGCCAGGATATCTGCCTCCCTTCTTGCGCGCAACACGATCCGACCGGCGACAGGAAGACTACAGGGTTCAATGGCGACCCATGCATTATCAGGCACGTGGGTCGGTGCTCCTAGTCGTTGCCACATCCACTGCGGAATGCGACATGCCTCTGCTGCAAGCCCATCCTGGGGTAACGCCGGTACGGCTCTGCCAACCACGGATATATCTTGTAACTGCAATCGCACCCATAGTGGATCTGCCAGTGTGCTGCGACTGCGTTTCTCATGCAGATTAGACCATGTATCTGCAGGGAGCATCACTGAATCCTGATAGTTGAGTACGTCTGCCTCATCTGCAACGGTGATCATCAAATAGAACATCCTGATGCCCAACGGAATCAAAATGACCCCTGCTTCAACTTTTTAACACCATGTATAGTAAGGGATATGCTGGAAAGAAGAAGGACAAGGAAGGCAAAAGGAAAGGGAAAAGGAAAAGGAAAAGAACGAAAGCAATTGAGTCCGCTTACGGGATATGAGCCAGTCTATAGACCAGAACGCTACAACCATAATCCGTTGGTTCGCAAAACCCACAATTGTTGGGCATACGGAATGAATGTTCTAGATCCTGAACAACTGACCCAATGTGACGGTGGAAACAGAAAAGGATGCGATCTGTTATATCATCAGCCAGGTGGAACCAAACATCTTTCTAATCAGCTCCAAGTTGCATCAGGACGCACATGTAAGACATTGCGCAAACTGATGCGTGCCGATATACCCGATATTAAACGCACCACATTTAAGGCACGTTGTCCCAAGGAATTTAGTAAGATAGCACTAGTCGTTCATCCAGGCGAAGACTATCACTTTTATCGTCAAGATGCCGACGGATGGTGGTCTCACAAGGACGGATCCAACAAAGTGAAACGGTATGACGCCAAGGGTCAGCCGATTCTGGATCCCCGTGCGGCGGCGCGGAATTATCGGCCAAAAGGATCATTCTTGAATTATACGGATTTCTGTGGATACTACTGTGTACCACGGCGAAGGACCATTAAGTTAGGAAGAAGTTAGGCAGAAAGCAATGCAATCAACTCCTCCTTTGTCTTGACACTGTATCCGCGAATCCCGCGTTCTCTGCAGAGGTCTTTGAGACGACCGAAGGTCATGTCGGCATAATCGCTGGCACTCCGCAGCGCAAAGTAATCCCGAATTGCGACAG
>Ga0114959_10001582_pt1 | contig 19647 bp, 10 predicted proteins | sample C_130625_EF_Meta_FD_87317 | JGI IMG/M metagenome (GOLD analysis project Ga0114959, IMG submission 87317) | Freshwater microbial communities from Lake Croche, Canada to study carbon cycling - C_130625_EF_MetaG | ecosystem: Environmental > Aquatic > Freshwater > Lake | place: Lake Croche, Canada... | reverse complement strand
GTTGTTGTCATTCAAATTATGAGTTTAAAAATATTTTTGAATTTATCTTTTTTAGAAAAGATTATCTATTCAGAATAACAATAAAAAAAATCAGCATAAAAGATTATTTAAACAAATATAAGCTTCAATGTTCTGAATTTGTTTAAATGTTTTGATTCTTTTCCTGAAAGGTCTTTCAGACAACATGCGTAAATTTATTCAATTCCATCTAATTCAAAGTTTTAAGAAGAATTATTTAATTAAAATGGAACTGAAATTTGAAGTAGTAATTATTTTTTTGGAATTAAATTAACTGTTTACTGATATATCTCATATTTTAAAATAATGTAACTATATTCGCGGAAAATTCGTTTAGAATGGTCAAGCGAATATTATTCATAAAAAAAACAAATATAATTATATACCCATGAGAACATTACTTACTCATTCCCAACAAAGTACCACAAAAACAAGATTCCAATTTTTGTTAGGTTTACTGTTGATGGTAACTTCACTGCAAATTACAAATGCAGCAACCACCAACACTTTAGGCACCGACCCTGCATGGTGCACTGCTTCATACCCTACAGCTTACTCAACTGTAAACTTTTCAATAACCGAAGCAACGTTCAGTAACCGTAGAGGTTTTAATCCTAATCAAACAAGCAGAACTTTGATATTGGATATGTCTAATGCCGTTTTTAATTTTAATCCTGGTATTGGAACAGTTACCGTCAATAATACAGGGGTTACAATAAATTCATATGTAATAACTTCTTCGCAAATTATTGTAACTATTTCAACTGCATCAACTAATACAGTTGCCAATACAATTAGTTTTAACGGAATTCAAGTAAGGGCAACTGCTGCTGGATCAGGATTTATCAGAAGAAATGGAGGTACTTTTACCATTGACCGAAGCAACACTAACCCAAGTTCAACTACTAGGTGGACAAACCTAACTGCAAATGCATTTTTAGCTTTTTCAAGCGCAACAACTACCCAAACTTCAACTGCAAGTGTTGGTCCTAATACAATTGATAATAGAATAATTAGGGTTGCTATAACGCTTACGGGAGCTTGTTCTGCTCTAACAGCAACTTCATTTTCATTATCAACAGCTGGTTCAACAAACGCATTGAATGATATTGACAATGCTAAATTATATTACACAGGCACTAGCAACACATTTACCACCGCAACACTTTTCGGTACTACCAATTCTCCTAACGGAGCTTTTACAATTACTGGTAACCAATCTTTAACAGCTGCCGGCACCTATTATTTTTGGCTTACCTATGATACCAAAATTGGCGCTACAGGCGGCAATGTAATAGATGCACAAGCCTCTGCAGTAGTACTCTCTGGTAATACCTCAACATTTACTGGAAATCCTGCTGGTAGCAGAAGTATCGTTTCACTATCATATTATTCAATTACGGGTGGTAATGGAAATTGGAATTCAACTGGCAACTGGAGTTTAACACCAGGTGGCGTAAGTTGCGGTTGTGTACCAACTGCTGGTTCATTGGTATTCATCTCTAATAATATTTCATTAAATACTACAATTTCAGTTACGAATGTTACAATATCAGCTGGTACATTAAGCAATGCCTCAGGTACATTAACTGTAGCAAATACGCTTGCTACCATAGGTACAGGAAATTTTGCTGCAACTACAGCTTGGAGTTTACAAGATGTAGATTTATATGGTTCAGGTAATTCTTCATTCTCATCAGCCACTAACATAACGCTGAGTGGTGATATTAATATTGGCGCTGGTGCTACCTTAACTCGTACAAATGGCTCGGCAAATTTAAATTTCTCAGGTAGTGTTACTGTTGATGGTACACTTGCATATAATAATAATAATTCAAATTGGAGTGGTACTGGTTTAACAATTGATGGTTTAGGTTCAATAACAGGATCAGGAACAATAACAATTTCTACTAACAAAACATTTCCTGCATTTACTACTAATTTATTAATTGCCAATCCCATAAGTATTTCAAGTGGAATTACTGTTATTAATAAAGGGACAATAAAAACATCTAATAGTATTATTGGTGGCAGTGGATCATCGAGTTGGACTAATGATGTAAATTCCTCGTTAGAAATGGCAGGAACTACTTCTGCTTTATTAACCACAGGTGTATTTACAGCTTCTGCAAATCCAAACACAGTTATTTACAGTGGCTCAGCTACGCAAAATGTTTACTCAACTACATATCACAATTTAAACATAACTAATGCAACTAAAACCTTGAGAGGTAATATTGTAGTAAATAATGACCTTACTATTACTGGTGCTGGTGTTATAGATGTATCAAGTACCAATTACTCTATAAATATTTACAGAAATTGGATTAATAATAGTTCCGCTACCAATCCGCTGTTGTATCGTTCAGGAACTGTTAGTTTCATTGGCAATACAGTTATTTCCGGCACAGCAAAAAGTGCGTTTAATAATGTTACTATTAATATCGGAGCTATTTTAACTGGACATGCAACTACTGGTAAATTTACTGTATCGGGTAATTTTACAAATAATGGTGATTTTGCACACAATAGTAGCGATATTACTTTTATTCCAGCTGTATCAGGTCTAGGAGGTTCTTCGACTTCTACAATTCTTGGTAGTTCGGTAACGAACTTTAATACATTAATAGTAAATTCAACTAAAACACTTAACCTTCCCTCTATTGAATTAGAATTAGATGGTAATCTAACTAACAATGGTATTCTAACTGCTAACAATGGCCATTTAACTTTTACAGGTTTTGGAACTACTCAAACTTTTGATGGTACTACAGCAAGCAATATTCTTAATACAGTAGAAGTTGATAATGCTTCAGGCGCAATAGTCATCTCGAATACATTGAGTATTAATGACTCATTGATTATGAATAATGGAATTATCACAACACCAAGCTCTTCAATAACAATTGCAGAAACAGGTACAACATATGGTAATAGTCCAAGTTCATATGTAAGTGGCACTCTAAAAAGAGTTTTCAGTTTGCCTATTGGCTTAGAATTTCCAGTTGGAAAAGGAGGAAACTATAGACCCTTAACTTTTACCTACACATCTTTAACAGGAACAAGTACAGTTACTGTTGACCAAACAGAGACTGCTTTAACCGGAACAATGCCGGGCTCATCAATTTTAAACAATTCACGTACGTGGGATATATCACAAACTGGAGGAAGCGCATTTGCGTATAATCTAACCTTAGATGGAACCGGTGATGTGATAAGTGGACCTGTTGTAATTGCCAGAAAACAGTCTGGTACAATTGGCGTTACACTTGCAACTACACCAAATTATACTAATTCGGTTGATTATACAACTTTGACAGGAACTTGTAATTTTGCCACTGGTAGTAATTGCTCAGTAACCTCAAATGCTGGAACCGACCAAACAGGTTCTGCAACCTGTGGACTTTCATCAATAACATTAGCTGGTAATACAGCTTCTCCAGCCACAGGAGCTTGGTTGGTTATTTCTGGAACAGGCGGTTCATTTGGTAATGCAAGTTCTCCCACTTCAACTTTTAGCGGCACGCCTGGTGTTGACTACACTTTGCAATGGAGAGTCACTGATGCAAATTGCGTAGCTGGTTCTAGCATAAATGTAACGCTAGGGCAAACAATACCATCAGCTCCAAATGCAACATCTAGTTCATCTTCAATATGCCTTGGATCAACCGTGAATTTATCTGCAACCCAATATCCAAAAATCACAATACTTAACTCTAACTTTAACTCTGGATCGGTAGGTTGGACCAAAAATATTACTGGTACTTCTGGAGGTACTACCGCAAATGCAGTTTGGACAATACAACCTAATAATTATAATCCAGGAAATACCATTAGTTCAAATGATGGTACAAATTTTTACTTATCAAATAGTTTCGCCCAGAATGGAATTATTACATCAACTATTTTAACATCACCTTCTTTTAGTTCAGTTGGATTTACTTCTTTATCACTAGACTTTTGGCAATACTATAGATATAATGCTACAACAAATGAGGCAGCAACAGTTCAAATTTCTACAGATGGAAATGTATGGACGGATTTAATTCAATATACTTCTAACCAAGGTTCTTCAACCTCATTTAGTAACCCAGTTATAGACATTTCAGCTTATATTGATAATCCAACGGTTTATGTACGTTTCTATTTCTATTGCGGAAGCAATGTTGGAAGGTATTGGGCAATTGATAATGTAACAATATCAGGAGATTATAATTATTCATATGCTTGGACTTCAACACCGTCTGGTTTTACATCAACAACTCAAAACCCCACTAATGTTGCACCCAACTTATCAACAGATTACACTGTAACAGTAACAAATCCTCAAGGTTGCACAGCAATTTCTTCACCTGTTTCTGTATCGGTAAATACTGCTTTAGTTGTGCCGTCAGTTAGCATTGCAATAACTTCAGGTACACAAACATCTTGTTCAGGAACCCCTGTAACATTTACTGCAACTCCAACTAATGGAGGTTCTGCACCAACTTACCAATGGACTAAAAATGGAACAAATATTGGCGGTGCAACTTCAGTAACTTACACAGGAACATCGGGCACCGCTTTTATAAATGGTGATATCATTAGGTGCGTAATGACAACTAATGCTACTTGTCCAACAACTCCATCTGCTACAAGCACTGGTATTACAATGACAGTAAATAGTAATGTAACACCTTCGGTATCAATTGCCATTACCTCTGGAACAAATTCTGGATGCGCTGGTTCATCAATCACTTTTTCTGCAACTCCAACAAATGGTGGTGGTAGCCCAACTTATGACTTTAGGAAAAATGGAGTTTCTGTGCAAAACTCCACTTCAACTACATATACTACAACTTCGCTTGTAAACGCTGATGTAATTAGTTGTGTTATGACGAGTAATGCAACTTGTCCTAGTCCTGCAACTGCTACAAGTAGCAATATAACTATGACCTTGACTGCTGTTCCAGTTGTTACATCAGGTTCTTCGGCTACTTCAGTATGTAGTGGAGTTTCCTTTAACTTAACATCATCTGCTACAACCTCCAATGTTACTGTTATCGCATCAAACTTTACTTCGCAAGGTTCATGGACAGCTACTAATACCTCTACTGGTGGTACTACTGCAAATGCAGCATGGACTATCAGGACTAATAATCACTTTGCGGGCACAGGTGGTTATAATGCAACAATTAGTTCGAATGATGCATCAAACTTTTATTTATCTGATAGTAGGGTGCAAAATGGTACAACAACCAATACTACTTTGATTTCACCTTCATTTAGTACGGTTGGCTATTCAGCACTTACGCTAGATTTTTATCATTTCTTTGATTTTGCAAATGTATCAGGCGAGTCAGCAAATGTTGAAGTTTCAACTAATGGCTCTTCATGGACAACATTAGCAACATACACTTCGACACAAGGTTCTGCAAATGCATTTGTACATCCTAGTATTAACTTAAATGCCTATGTAGGAAATGCAACTGTATTCATTCGTTTTAGATATGCTGCTAGTTTGAGAGCACGTTTTTGGGCTATTGACAATTTTACTGTTACCGGAACGCCTTCTCATACTTATTTATGGACTTCAACTCCAAGTGGTTTTACCTCTTCAAGTCAAAATCCAACTGGTGTAAATCAAACAGTTGCTTCAACATATACAGTTACTGCAACAAATAGTATTGGATGTAGTGCAACAGCTACTGCAGTTTCAGTTGGCATATCAAATGTAACTCCAACAATTAGCATTTCAAACACTTCAACAACATTATGTTCTGGTGCTGCATTTACTTCAAGCATTACAAACGGAGGTGCTAGTCCAGCATATCAATGGAAAAAGAATGGTGGAAATGTTGGTACAAATAGTTCAACATATACTGGTTCTGGATTAGGTTTAGGCGATGCTATTACTTGTGTGCTTACTTCAAATGCTTCTTGCGTAACGAGTGCAACAGCCAATTCAAACTCAATATCATTTGCTTTATCTGTGCCAACTACAAGCTGGACAGGTTCAGTAGATAATACATGGAGCACAGCTGGCAACTGGAGTGCAGGTGTTCCAACACGTGATTTAATTGCTGCAATTCCATCTGGAACCCCATCAATAAGTGCAAGTGCTGAAGTGTATGATTTAAATATTTCATCAGGAGCTTCATTAACTATTAGTGGTAGTAATGCACTAAGCATTTATGGAAGTATAGCAAATAATGGTTCTATAACACCAAACTCATCTAACGTTTCGATGTTAGGTTGTGCGGGAACGACAGGTATAGCTCATAATTTTAATACTTCAAATAACGCAACAACATCGCTCAATTCATTAACATTGAATGATGCAAATGGGGCAACTGTAAATTCAACTATAAATATTGCAGGAGTATTAACATTAACTACAGGTACATTCACTAACAATAGTACGGTTATATTAACCTCTACATCAAGTAAAACAGGATGCTTGGCACCAGTACTTGGTGGAACTTATAGTGGTAATTTAACTCAAAAGCGTTTAGCTCCGGCTGGCAACACGGGTTGGGCTTGGCTAGGTTCGCCAGTTACAAATGCTACTTTGGCCGATTGGTATAATAATAATACCGAAATATATATGTCAGGTTTCCCAGGTTCAAGTATCGCCGGAGGGTCTTTCGTTTCAGTGTATGGTTATAATGAAACTACAAATGGTTTTGTTGCGCCAACTGATATATCTAACTCATTAGTGAACGGAAAAGGATATTGGGTGTATTTGGGTGATGGGCAAACCACTACAAACAATATAACTTTTGATGTAACTGGTACACCAAAAATAGGAAGCGCTGCATTGCCAGTATCTTACAGCCCAGCAGGTGGCGCAGGTTGGAACTTGGTTGCAAATCCATATCCATGTACAATTAACTGGGCATCACCATCATGGACAAAAACAAATATGGATAACTATTTCCAAGTGTACAATGCAGATATTAATAATTACGCAACTTTTACCTTATCACCTTTAGATTCAACAAATGGTGGTTCACGAATGATACCATCTTCACAAGGATTCTTTGTTAAAGCAAATGCAGCTTCACCTTCATTAATTGCCTCAGAAAGTGTAAAGTCTATAAATTCTAATCCAACATTCTTGCGTAGCGCTAATGTTGCAAGCCCAAATAAACTTAAGTTTACAGTAAAGAAAGAAGGTTCAAAATTAGCAGATGAATGTTTGGTGAAAATTAATTCGGATGCAAAAGATGAATTTGATGTTTATGATGTTGAGAAAGTATTTCCTCCATCTAACATGTTGCCATCAGTAAATATCTATACAAATGCTGATAATCAAAAAATGACAATCAACACAATATCAAAATTTGATGTAGGATTTATTTTACCATTGAGCATTAAAACTGTTGAAGCTGGAACATATACTTTGAATGCACTTAATATTGCAGAGTTAGCGGCAGACTATAGTTCAGTATTTGAAGGTAAAAAACTAGTGTTGGAAGATGTACAAACAGGAAAGGAAATTGATATAAATGTAGAATCTACTTATTGCTTTAAAGCTAAAAATACAGAACAAACACATAACTTTTTAGTACGCTTTGCAAATCAAAATACATTGCCAAGTTTACAAAAAGTTGAATTATTTAATTCATTAAACATAAGCAGAAGCAATGACAAATACTTTGTAAATGTAGAAATGAATAGTAAGACAGCAGTAACTGTTGAGCTATTTAATACAAATGGTCAATTGGTAAAACCAACTTTGAATCAAAACGTTAACAATGCAACGATTGAAGTTGAAACATCAAACTTAGCAAATGGAGTTTACATCATCAAAGTAGTAGCAGGCGGAAGAATGCTAACTAAAAAGTTTGTGATTGACTAAAGAATAGTTTACTCATGGTTTAAGAAGAAAAAGGTGGCTGTCATTTATTGGCAGCCACCTTTATTTTTAGTTAATATTTTTACTGTTAAGGTTATGTAGCGAAATATAATGTTCTACTATATTTAATCAATTCGGGATTTGTGTTTTTATTTTGTAGGAAAGTCTCTTGGGGCAAGTAAGTACTATATTATTGTACACATCATTCTATTATTCTACACGCCCCGAGGCGCATACCAACGTTAAGGCAAACAAAAGGCTGCAACCTAGAAGGTGCAGCCTTTTTTGTTTTGCTATGATGAATATTTTTAGAATCTATCTAAGTTCATCGCCTTATTCCAAGCAGCTATAAAATCATGAATAAACTTTTGATTTGAGTCGGAGCTTGCATAAACTTCTGAAATAGCACGAAGTTCTGAGTTAGAACCAAAAATTAAATCTGCACGGGTAGCGGTCCATTTAGGTTCGCCAGTAGTTCTGTTTGAGCCTACAAACATTTCGCCAGCATCGGTTGTAGCCTTCCAAGTTGTAGTTAAGTCTAACAAATTTATAAAGAAATCATTTGTAAGAGTTTCCGGCGTGTGCGTTAATACTCCATGTTTAGAACCATCAAAATTAGTATTCAACACTCTCAATCCACCTAATAGCACAGTCATTTCTGGTGCAGTTAAACTTAAAAGTTGTGCTTTATCAATCAATAATTCTTCGGTAATGGCTGTTTGTGATTTACTTTTATAATTTCTAAAACCATCAGATTTAGGTTCTAATACTGCAAATGAATCTACATCAGTATGTTCAAGAGTAGCATCTCCACGTCCTGCAGCAAAAGGAACAGAAATATTATGACCTGCATTTTTAGCCGCCATTTCTATTGCGGCACTGCCACCCAAAACAATTAAGTCGGCAATAGAAACTGCTTTGTCAAATTCCTTTTGAATGTTTTCATACACATTCAAAACTTTTTTAAGTTGTGTTGGATTATTTACTTCCCAACTTATTTGAGGTTCAAGGCGTATACGTGAACCATTTGCTCCGCCGCGTTTGTCTGAACCACGAAATGTAGAAGCAGAAGCCCACGCAGTTGAAACTAATTGTGCAATGCTTAATCCACTTGCAAGAATTTTTTCTTTGAGTTTTGCAATATCTAAATCATTTAAATCTTTATTTCCAGCAGGAATTGGGTCTTGCCAAATCAATACTTCTCTAGGCACTTCGGCACCTAAATAGCGTGTAATAGGTCCCATATCGCGGTGTGTAAGTTTGTACCAAGCACGTGCAAAAGCGTCTGCAAAAGCGTCAAAATCATTTAAAAACTTGCGTGATATTTGCTCATATGCAGGGTCCATTCTCAATGCCAAATCGGCGGTGGTCATCATTGGAGCATGGCGTTTGTTGGGGTCGTGTGCATCTTGTATCAAATTAGCCGCAGTCTCATCAGTTGGTGTCCATTGATGCGCGCCAGCCGGACTTTTTGATAGTTTCCACTCGTACTTAAAAAGAGTTTCAAAATATCCATTATCCCATGTTGTTGGGTTTGGCTTCCATGCACCTTCTATGCCACTGGTAATAGCATCACCACCTTTACCAGTTCCATGTGCATTTTTCCAGCCCATACCCATTTCTTCAATACTAGCTCCTTCAGGCTCTGCTCCTACCAAAGCAGCATCTCCAGCACCGTGGGCTTTACCAAATGTATGTCCGCCAGCAACCAGAGCAACTGTTTCTTCGTCATTCATAGCCATACGTGCAAATGTTTCTCGCACATCAATTGCCGAAGCTAAAGGGTCAGGATTTCCGTTAGGCCCTTGAGGGTTTACATATATCAAACCCATTTGCACCGCTGCCAATGGATTATCTAATTCACGATTTCCTTTATAGCGCTTATCATCTAACCATTCCATTTCATTGCCCCAGTTTATGTCTTGTTCTGGTTCATAAATATCTTCACGTCCGCCAGCAAAACCAAATGTTTTAAAGCCCATCGATTCCAGTGCACAGTTTCCAGCCAAAATCATTAAATCTGCCCAAGAAATTTTATTTCCGTATTTCTGTTTGATAGGCCATAACAAAAAACGTGCTTTGTCTAGGTTTCCATTATCTGGCCAGCTATTTATTGGGGCAAAACGTTGGTTACCAGTGCTTGCACCCCCGCGACCATCAGAAATACGATATGTTCCAGCACTGTGCCAAGCCATACGTATAAACAAAGGACCGTAATGACCATAATCGGCAGGCCACCAATCTTGCGATGTAGTCATTACTTGGTTAATGTCTTGTTTTAATGCTTTTAAATCTAACTTGTTAAATTCTTCGGCATAGTTAAAATCTTTGCCCAATGGATTTGATAAATTAGAATGCTGGCGTAGAATTCCCAAATTTAATCGGTTTGGCCACCAATCTTTATTTGAAGTTCCATTGCCTGCAGTTTGTTTCATTTGCCCGTGAGGAAAAGGGCACTTGCTGATGTCTGAATTACTCATTTTGTATAATTTAATTTAGTTAATGAATTTACCTGTTAATTGTAGTTTGATGTCTTGTATTTTGAAGTTTTTTATTTTGTTTTTTGAAAAATAATTGCTGATAAGTTTGTTTAAATTTTCGTCTTCATAATCTTCAATACGGTCGGTTTCTGCACAATATAAATGATGATGATTTGATAGCACATCATCATAACGCATAATATCCCTCTCGGTTTTTACCTTTATTAATAAATTATTTTCGGTAAGAGAATCAAGCACTTTATATACAGTGCCCACAGAAATATTAGGATGATTCGACTTTATATATTCAATAATATTTTCGGCTGTTGGATGATTCTTTAATTGAACAATTGCATCGTAAATAGCCAGTCGTTGAGGGGTAACCTTAAGACCTTTTTCTTGCAACTTACTTATAAATAAATCGTTCATCATGAATTGAAGCATTGATAATTATTTTCCAAAGATAATTATTATCGTTTAGAAGCAAATAGTATTAAGTATATTATTTTTTATTTTATGATAAAAGCTTGATGTTTTTTGTGATTGAGAATTGATGAAATTATATACATCTAAAAAAAGATAAAATTATATTTCAAACAAGTGCCTGCTATATTGAATTAGAGAAAAACGAAAGAGATGAGAAAAAATAAATTTCCATTGTACTCTAAACAGTATTATTTAATTCAATATTTTAGTTGTGAAAAATAAATCTCATGGTTACAAATTATCAACCATCATTTTACAGATAAACTCTGAACTTTTTCCATCTCCAAAAACATTAGGATAATTGATGTTTTCATTACCAATAAAATAATCGGCAGCATCAATAATAGCTTGTTTGTTGGCATCAACAACTCTTGCTGCACCTTCTTCAACTATTTCAACCCATTCAGTTTCTGACCGCAAAACAACAGCAGGTTTATTTAAAAAATAAGCTTCTTTTTGTACACCTCCACTATCAGTCATTATTAGTTTTGCATTTTTCTCGAGCAATAGCATTTGTAGAAAAGATAGTGGTTCTAATAAAATTATCTTTTCATTGTTTTTAATTTCCGATAACAAATCTTGTGGTAAACTTTTTTCTAATATTGCTGCAGTACGCGGATGCAATGGAAGCACAATAGTTGTTTTGTGTTTGGTTGCAACCAATACTAAGGACTCAAAAATATCTTGCAATCGTGTTGCGTCATCAGTATTACTTGGCCTATGTATGGTGGCTAGTATATAATTGTGCTTATTAATGTTGTGCTTTTCAAACATGTAGTTTTCTTTTTCAGAAATATCCGAAAAATATAAAGTGTTATCGTACATCACATCACCGCAGTAGTAAGTGTGTGGCTTATCAATAGTGGCTTTTTGTTCATCAATACCACTCACATTAAAGCCTTCGTTTTTTAAATTGTTGATGGCTGTTTTTGTTGGACAAAACAACATGGTAGAAGTGTGGTCGGTAACAATTCGGTTAATTTCCTCAGGCATTGCTTTGTTGAATGAGCGCAAACCCGCTTCAATATGTACTACTGGAATATGTATTTTACTCGCAGCAATTGCACCTGCTAATGTCGAGTTTGTATCGCCGTAGACTAATAAGGCATTTGGTTTTTCATTGACCAATATTTCTTCTATGCCCGAAAGCATTGCTGCAGACTGTTTTGCATGGCTCATACTGCCAACATTCAAATTATATTTTGGTTTTGATATTTGAAGTTCTTCAAAAAAAACATCACTCATATTTGCATCGTAGTGCTGACCAGTGTGAACAATAATTTCCTCAATTTGATTACTGAAACTATTGCGGATTGCTCTGCTTATGGCAGCAGCCTTAATAATTTGAGGCCTTGCGCCAATAATGGTAATAATCTTTATCATAATTTAGAATACTAAAAATTTATAAAACGAGAAAATAATAAACTGGCCCAAAATGCCTAAGGCATAACCAGCATAAATTTGTTTGTGGCTGTGTGCTTTTAAAATAAGCCTCGAACTACCTACAATACCGCATATTAATATCGCAAATAAAGTATAAATAATCATGTTAACATTCAAGAAAAACTGAATACATAATATTGTTCCCAAAACACCACCTATGCCAACTGAATGTGCCGATACTTTAGTTTTATAATTCAATAATAAAAGTAACAACAAACTAATAATTGCACCTAATAACATAATATTGAGTAGTAGAGTTAAATGTGTTTTATGCATAACATAAAATACACCAAAATAACAACCAGCAGTAAATAAAAAAGGTGTGTTACGTTCTGATTTGTCGGCCATTTTTAATGATGCAATTATACCATTACGTTTTAAATACAAAGCAAATGTTATAGGTAATATAATGGTAAAACAGATTACAATTCCGTACACGTATTTTGACAATTGTGGAGGAATAGGTATCATAAAAAATGCTTTTGAATTGAGTAAAAATGCCAACATATATGTGGGCATAAGCATTGGATGCAATATATATGAGACAAGATTTGCAAGTTTATTCAACAGTAAATTCATGAGTTTTACAATTTATTTTTGGTATTGAAATATTTTTACATTTACAAAAATCTTAAATAGAAATATTATGGCAAGAAAAGTAAAATCCGGCTTAATACAAATGAGTTTGCCAATGACTGAAGGAGAAGGAACCATTTCTGAAATTTGTGAGGCAATGATACAAAAACATATTCCTTACATTGAAGAGGCAGGCAAAAAAGGTGTACAAATATTATGCTTACAAGAAATTTTCAATACTCCATATTTCTGTCCTGGTCAAGATAAGGAATGGTATAAAAGTGCAGAGTCAGTGCCTGGTCCAACTACAGAGCGCATGGCGGAATATGCTAAGAAATACCAAATGGTAATTATTGTACCAATATACGAACAAGAACAGCCAGGTGTTTTATATAATACCGCAGCTGTTATTGATGCTGATGGTACTTATTTAGGGAAATACAGAAAAAATCACATTCCTCACACAACTGGTTTTTGGGAAAAGTTTTTTTTTAAACCAGGAAACATAGGTTATCCTGTATTTCAAACACGTTACGCTAAAATTGGTGTATACATTTGTTATGACAGACATTTCCCTGATGGTGCAAGAATTTTAGGTTTGAATGGTGCTGAAATAGTATATAACCCTTCGGCAACAGTTGCGGGGCTTTCGCAATATTTATGGAAATTAGAACAACCAGCTCATGCTGCAGCAAACGGATATTTTATGGGCTGTATCAATCGTGTTGGAATTGAAAAACCTTGGAACTTAGGTAAATTTTATGGTACATCATATTTTGTTGACCCACGTGGACAAATATTTGCAACAGCAAGCGAAGACAATGACGAGCTTTTAATTGCTGAATTTGACCTAGATATGATTGACGAAGTTCGCAGCACATGGCAGTTTTTCAGAGATAGACGTCCTGAAACCTATGGAAGATTAACTGATTTGTAATATTGTTGCAAACACAACTATTTCTTACTTAAACTTTTTTGTGGATTTTTATGTTTATAAAGCTTCAAAAAAAGGATATTTATAATTTATAATTTTCAAAAAAAACAGAACATGTACGGTAAACTGCAACAACAATTACAAATCGAATTAAAAAACATTACGGAAGCTGGTCTTTTTAAAAAGGAACGCATTATTACTTCGCCACAAGCTGCCGATATTAAAGTTTCAACTGGTCAGGATGTAATTAATTTCTGTGCAAACAATTACTTAGGTTTATCGTCGCACCCGCTTGTTATTGAAGCTGCTCACAAAGCACTTGATACGCATGGATTTGGCATGAGCAGTGTACGTTTCATTTGCGGTACACAAGACATACACAAAGAACTTGAACAAAAGATTTCAACATTTTTAGGCACAGAAGACACTATTCTTTATGCTGCTGCGTTTGATGCAAACGGCGGTGTTTTTGAGCCATTGTTTGGCGAAGAGGATGCTATTATCAGCGATGAACTTAACCATGCTTCAATTATTGACGGTGTTCGCTTATGTAAGGCAAAACGTTACCGCTACAAAAACAGCGACATGGCTGATTTAGAGGCTCAACTAATAGAATCGCAATCGCAAAGAAACCGCATTATAGTTACCGATGGTGTATTTAGTATGGATGGTTACATTGCTAAGTTAGATGAGATTGTAAAGCTTGCCGAAAAATATGATGCACTTATTATGGTTGATGAATGCCACGCATCTGGTTTTATCGGCAAAACAGGAAGAGGAACTCATGAGCACAATAATGTTTTAGGTAAAATTGATATCATTACAGGTACCTTAGGCAAAGCACTAGGCGGCGCTATGGGTGGTTTCACCAGCGGACGCAAAGAAATTATAGATATGCTAAGGCAACGTTCGCGACCTTATTTATTTTCAAATTCTTTAGCACCATCAATTGTTGGAGCATCTATAGCAGTTATGGATTTGCTTAGTAAAACAACTGATTTGAGGGACAAAGTAATGGAGAATGCACTTTACTTTAGAAAAGCAATGAGTGAAGCAGGTTTTGATATTCCTGAAGGCATACATCCAATAGCACCTGTAATGCTTTATGATGCTAAACTAGCGCAGGACTTTGCTAGCAAATTATTAGATGAAGGTATTTATGTAATAGGATTCTTTTATCCAGTAGTACCAAAAGATAAAGCCAGGATTCGTGTTCAAATTTCGGCAGCACACGAAAAACATCATTTAGATAAAGCCATTGCTTCATTTATAAAAGTTGGAAAAGAATTAGGAGTAATAAAATAATCTGTAATAAAATTATTTTTTTCTTTCAACGGTATAATTAACTAAGGCAGCAAGCGAATCATTACATTTATTTTGAGGTAATTCTAATAGCAAGTTCAACGCTTTGTCTCGGTAATGATGCATGGCTTTTATGGCGTATTCTATTCCGCCTTTGGCTATTACAAAATCTATTACCTGTTGTACTTTTTTGTTGTCGTTGTTATTGTTTTTTACGATGTTGATTATGCTGCGTTTCTCTAAATAAGAACTTTGTTGCAGGGCAAAAATCAAAGGTAATGTCATTTTCTTTTCTTTAATATCTATTCCTAAAGGCTTCCCAATATCATCAATTCCATAATCGAATAAATCATCCTTAATTTGGAATGCTATTCCAGTTAACTCGCCAAACAAACGCATCTTTTCAATTGTTTTCTCATCTGCGCCAGCAGCGCAAGCGCCAGCAGCACAACAAGAAGCAATAAGCGACGCTGTTTTCTGACGTATTATATCATAATAAATGTTTTCTTGAATATCTAATCGGCGGGCTTTTTCAATTTGCAACAATTCACCTTCACTCATTTCTTTTACTGCATTGCTCACAATTTTCAGTAACTGAAATTGATTTTGATTTACAGATAAAAGTAATCCACGAGAAAGTAAATAGTCTCCAACTAAAACAGCAATTTTATTTTTCCATAATGCATTTACTGAAAAGTAACCACGTCGTTGCAATGAGTCATCAACAACATCATCGTGCACCAAGGTTGCAGTGTGTAATAGTTCAATGAGTGAAGCCGCAGTATAAGCTGCGTCTTGGATTTCGCCAAACATTTTAGCACTTAAAAATACTAACATCGGACGCATCTGTTTGCCTTTGCGCTTAACAATGTACTGCATTATTTTATCCAACAATTGAACATTACTCTTCATAGAATCTTTGAATTTGCCTTCAAAAGTCTCCATTTCAGACGCAATGGGTTGTTGTATTAGTTCTATTTGGTTCATTCGGTCTCACCCCTAACCCCTCTCCAAAGGAGAGGGAATAAGCAAAAATTTAAATTTAGTTTATAAGCTTGTTTTTAATTTTCATCTTCAGATTCGTTTACTCCACTTTTGTCTTATGCATTAATGAGGCATAATGTAAAAAAGTAACTATTTTTTCCTAATTCTATAATAATGGCCACTTGCCAAAATGTTTGGCAATACTTGAGCAATAGCATTGTCTATTTTAGAAATCGTTTTCAGAGGAATGAATGGTAAATATGTTTCAATGATTGGAGCAATAAAATATGCATTTTTCACTTCAAAAACTTCCATCCCATAATTCTGAACTTCACGTTTCATTCTACTTACGGTAAAAAAATTAACGTGAGGAGTATCGTAGTTTTGGGAGTAAGGTTCCTTTTTACCTAATAGTTTTTTTACTTTCCAAATAAAACCATTTAAGCCCATTTTACGCATCAAGTAAAGTGGTTGCATTCCAATCTCAAACGGTCCAAAACCATTTGGCACTGTTATCTGCAACTCCATAGTTTGTTTTCCGTTTTTACCAATATAATCCAAAATGTCTTTATAAAAACTAATGTGTTCTAAGACTTCGGTAAGTATTATATAGTCGTGAGGAGCAAGATTACAATCGAATAAACTTTCGAATTTTACTTTAACGTTTGAAAGTGCGTTTCTACTTTCGGTTATATCAACATTTCCTTGATGAATATCGATTCCCAATACATTGGAATTTTCTATCAAACCAAGAGGAATTGTAATATTACCTGTTCCGCAACCAACATCTAATATGTTAACTGCTGAGTCTTTTTTACGATTATCTTTTATTGTGTTGAATAACCATTCCAACCTCGCATAGTGGCAGGGAAAATCTACGTATTCTGTGTATTTGTCAAATGAATTCATCTTTTTAATTTAAAATTAAAAGTTCAAAGAGTTTAACTCTAAACTTTACACATTGCGTGTTACAATTAATTAAAACTTAATTCCTAGCTTTAACATCGTGCGTTTTATATTGTTTTTGAGAGATTCTTTTACATCAGTTTTTATTTTTTTCATTGTACCTTCTTCTGGTCTAGCTTTAAAAACTGTATCATGGTATTGTCCTTTATAATCGCCTGGTTGTGTATAATAATATGCATAAAAAGATTTACGCGTTTCGCCTTCAGGAACATTTATGGTTGAATAACCATGGTATGAAATTTCGGAGGTTTCAAAAATTACGCAGCGGTTAAATATTGGCAAGTAGGCTTGTCCTAACGCTGTAACATCTTTATTCCATAACTCAATTTTGCCACCGTATTCTTCTTTCCAGTTTTTGTTTAAATAAACCAATAAGTTTAAACGGCGATGTATTTTTTGAATGTGGTGAATATTAAAGTCAATATGTACATCTAAATAGCTACCATTTTTTCCTTGGTGAACTCCACATCCAAGAGCGTCTTCTGTAGAGAAAATATCTTTTATTCCTGTAATATGTTCAACTTTATTTTTAAATTCTTCAGTATTTAATGCAGCTCTTAGTTCAGTAAATACCTTATCGAAACTATTAAAGTCCGCGCCTTCACTTTTGTTTTCGTTTAAGCCATGATAATGACGAGACAATAATTCAAGTGGAGGGAAATTGTCGTACAAGCTATTGGCAAAATCAGCACTTAAAAAATCATCAATTTTTATATGACGGTAGGGCTGAGCTTCGTTAAACTCTTTTTTTAGACCATCAATAAACTGTTGGTCATTCATTTTGGGATTAAAAATTTCCATTGCAACTTTCACTCAAATATAATTGGGCGTCGAAAGTATGAGTTTTTTATTAACTTGAACAATTGGTTTGAAGAAAGTTAGGTTACAATATTCTTACAGCCTGATTTTTTTTATACTTGCTTAGAAATAATTTTGCTTTCAAATAACTTTATCATAACATTGCTATGTATTAAGTTGTATTTTTAAATCAAATTCAGTTGCACAAAAAATGAAAACTATAAAATTAATGATTGTCCTAGTGGCATCAATTTTATTGTTTTGCAAAGGCATTTTTGGCCAAAATCCAGCCCTGCCATACGCACTGCCCATTTATACCAATTCATGTGCAACTGTGGCACCTTCAACAAATGATATTGTAAATGTTTTTAAAACATCGATAAACAATTATCCAGCAGGTAAAAATATAAGAAACGTAAACTCAGGGTGTGGCAATTCAGTTACTGCTCCTGGAGGATTTTATAACTATACGTTATATCAGCCTATTGAAGGAAAGGTGCTTGTTGTTAGAAGAGGTGACCAGTTTAAAGTAACTGTTGGTGCGGGTAAAACTTTCGGACAACATTACAAGGTTTGGGTTGATTGGAATCAAAACAACACATATAATAATGTTACCACCGGAGCAAATGCTGAGCTTGTTTACCAAACAACTGGAACTTCGCTAGTTGCAAATAGTTGTGTTGATACATTAGTTGGTGGTGCAGTTTCGCAAAGTGGCTGGATTACTGTGCCTATGACAGCTGCTTGTGGGCAAACAAGATTGAGAGTGAGGAGTGTTTTTAGTACCCCAACCTTTACCGCTATTGATAATCAAACCTATGGAGAAATAGAAGAGTATTATGTTGTTGTATTAAATAATCCAGAAACACCATTGCCAATTGTTAATTTTACGGATACTTCAATTTGTGTTGGAAAAAGTATAACCATCAAAGCTAATTCAACTGGTGCAGGAATAATTAGTTTTTTTAATAAGTTTAATGCCACTTCAGCTATGGCAACAAACACACCTGGCGGAGTTTCGGTTGGCCCTGATAGCGTAAAGTTTAATGTATTGAACAACGACACTATGATTTTCGTTCAAAATACCGAAGCAGGATGTAAAAGTAAAAGAATAGCTGTTTCAATAGCTACACAATCATTACCTCAATTATCAATTTTGCCTCACGATACAACAATTTGCCATTCAGATACCATCACATTAACTGGTAAATTAGACACTATAAATTTAACCAACGTCTACAAGAAATTTGGCGAAGTTGTTCCTACAACATTTAGAAAAATAATTGATGATTCGGGTGCAAATGGTTCACATTGTGGTTCCAGACGTGAGCGTACTATTGAAGTAAATAATGTAAGACCAACAATACTATCTGCCAGCAGCATTGCAGAAGTTGGTGTAAGGATTAATCATAAAAGAATAAAGGATGTGTACATTGAACTTGTTGCACCTAACGGAAGTAAAGTAATACTAAGTAACGCAAATGGCAGTAATACCATAATAGCCGCTGGCGGCAATTATGGTTCTGGCACTACCGCTGCAAATTTTAATTATTGTAAATTTTCTGATACTTCCGCAATTAACATAACAAGTGTAACAACTTCCCAAATTACAGGTTACAAAAAACCGCAACAACTAATGTCAAATTTAACAGGCAGTTCAACTGGATATTGGACTTTGGTTGTAAAAGATATTAATACACCAACAGCAGCAGGTAGTGATGATGATGGCTTACTATATGCTTGGTATATAAAATTTAAACGCGATAATTTTTCTGATACAACTTTAGTGTGGTCACCTCTTGCTACACTCGCCGACTATC
>Ga0114959_10001580_pt1 | contig 19648 bp, 19 predicted proteins | sample C_130625_EF_Meta_FD_87317 | JGI IMG/M metagenome (GOLD analysis project Ga0114959, IMG submission 87317) | Freshwater microbial communities from Lake Croche, Canada to study carbon cycling - C_130625_EF_MetaG | ecosystem: Environmental > Aquatic > Freshwater > Lake | place: Lake Croche, Canada... | reverse complement strand
GCAGTAGCACTGGAACACGCGCTCTTATCCCATCGAGTTGTCATTGAGGAATATCTACTTGGCCCGGAGATTTCTCTCTTTGGAATTTCCGATGGAACGACGGTGCTTGCCATGCAGCCAGCTCAAGATTTTAAGCGTGCCTGGGATGATGATCAGGGACCAAATACTGGTGGCATGGGAGCCTATTCACCACTGCCGTGGGCACCAGAAAATATCATGGAAGAAACGCTTGAACGGGTTCTACAACCAACAGTAGATGCCATGGCCCGACGCGGAACCCCGTTTGTGGGATTGCTCTACGCCGGCCTCGCCTTAACAAGCCAAGGAATCAAGGTAATCGAATTTAATGCGCGCTTTGGTGACCCAGAGACACAAGTTTTATTACCACTATTGAAGACGCCATTGGCCCAGTTGTTGCTTTGCGCGGCTACTGGGGGACTGAGTGAACTACCCGCGCTGGAGTGGTCTAAAGACTCTGCGGTCACCGTTGTACTCGCCTCTGAGGGATATCCAGCTTCACCAAAATATGGGGAGCTAATTACCGGAATTAATCTGGTTGACGGTTCTGCTGTTTTTCATGCGGGTACGACAAATGATGGAACGAGCTTGAAGTCATCAGGAGGAAGAGTTTTGAGCGTAACTGGAGTTGGAAGTGACTTATCAGAGGCACGCGATAAGGCTTACCGAGTTCTTTCTGCGATCACTTTGCAAGGTAGTCATTACAGAAGTGATATTGCACTCAATGCATCGATTGCTGAAAAGGGTAACTCAGGGTTTTAAAACTCTTTCAACTCTTATTCACCTAATAAGCCCTATCTGTTTACGAACACGCTCACACAGTGCCTTAACATCCAACAAAACGGCTTTCGTTTTGCCCTCAAAAATCTATGGAGGAATTCATGTTCAAAAAGTCAATGAGAAAGCCTCTGGCTCTCTTTGCTGCGGTCTCACTTTCCGCAATTGGTTTGACGGTACCTGCATCACATGCAGCAAGCCAGACAATCCAGGTTTACATTTCTGCTGATACAAATATCCAGGATCTTTGGGTAAAGACACTTGTTCCAGCATTCAAGCTTGCATACCCAGGCTATGACGTTAACGTTACCTTTGATCTTCACGGAGATCACGATGCACAAGAGACTGCAAAAATTACTGCAGCAGCTGTGCTTCACAAGGATCCAGGTGTCGACTTAATCGATGGTGGGTTCACCACAACTCTGGGAGCTGCTGGGCTGCTCTACCGCCCAACCCCAGGACTCATACCTAATATTAAAGATCTAAATAAGACAGTCCTTGCTGCTGGTAAGGGTGGAATTCCATACCGCGCTTCATCGGTCCTGCTTGCTTACAACTCAACAAACGTTCCAACACCTCCTGCAACCCTTGATGATCTACTTGCATGGATCAAGGCTCACCCAGGTAAGTTCACATACAACGCACCAAACGGTGGCGGAAGCGGATACTCATTTGTGCAGACTGTTGTCGATAAGTATCTATCAGATGCAGATCGCAAGACGCTAGTTGCACAGGCGGCACCAGATCTAGAAAGCAAGTGGGCAGAAGGTCTTGAGACTCTTCGCCAACTTAACAAATACACATATGGACAGAACGGTACCTACCCAGCAAACAATGCTGAGACCCTCAAAGATCTCGCAACTGGCCTGGTAGATATGGGAACCGTTTGGTCTGATCAATTCTCATCAGCGCTCAAGGCTGGCACTATGCCTGCAAATATCAAGGTCACAGCAATTAAAAACCCATCACTTACTGGTGGAGCTTCATACCTTGGTATTCCAAATAGCTCAATTAACAAGGTCGGCGCACGCCTTCTTGCTAACTGGGTTCTCTCACCAGCTGCTCAAAACTTGATCGTCGGTGGAACTCTTAACGGATTCCCTGTAATCCCTCTTAACAAGCTCGACCCAGTTGTAACTGCAGCATTTAAGGGTGTAGATATTTTGAACCTTCGCGCTGGATACCTTAGTGCGAATGCGAACGATCTCAAGAGCAAGTGGGCTTCAACAGTCCCAGGTAAGTAATATAGATATCACCAATTAAATCGTGATATCGCTTCTCCGCAATAAGAACGAGGAAGGGTCCTTCACCACGAAAGGTGAGGGACCTTCTCTTCTTGGACTTGGCCTCTCCCTTCCACCGCTTTTAATAGTCCTCGTTTTCGTTGGGCTACCTATTTTTATTGGACTGACATTTAGCCTTGGCTTTACGACTGGACCGAATCGTGTCATCGCGATTATTGGCCAACAGATTCACAAGAAGAATCATTGGTGGGGAACTTTTGGTGCCTATAACGATGTCATTCATGACTCACGTTTTCTTGGGGACTTAAGCCTCACAATAGTTGTCACTGTTCTGTCTACAACTCTCGTACTTCTTCTTGCACTTTCGATCGGGCTTTATCAGAGATTGATTGGTGGCCGTAAGGCAGCAGTTCTTGTGACGCTCTCTATTGTTCCGCTCTTTGTTCCGGTAGTTATCTCGGCTTGGGCTATCCATACCTTCTACAGTGGTGATGGATTTATGAGGACGCTTTTCTCTCACATGGGTATCAATTTTCCAACTCTAACTTCAACCCCATCTGCGATTGTTATTGGAACGGTCTGGACATCGCTCCCATTCGCGATCCTTATGATCAGTTCTGGGCTACAGGCGATTCCAGATGCGCTGATTGAATCAGCGAAGGATTGCGGCGCCTCAGCATTTCGCATCGTTGTAAATATTCTCATTCCCCTCGCAAAGACCCCAATTATTATTGCCGCCTCATTTACCTCAATCGGAATCTTGGGATCATTTACCATTCCATTTTTCTTGGGTCCAAATCAACCAACCATGCTTGGTGTAGAGATCTCGAACTTCTTCGGTTCCTATAACCGCCCACAGCAGTCGCTCGTGATGGCATTTATTGTTTTTGCAATTGCATCTGGGATTGCAGTCGCTTATGTACGATCAAATATCAAAAGTGCTAGAGAGAGCGACCGCCTCTAATGGTTAAAGCCTTCAAATCACTTAATCTGAGCCGTATCGGAGTCAATCTCTTTATAGGACTTCTTGCGGTATTCATTCTTGGTCCGCTCTTCTGGCTTGGCCTTCATGCCTTCGCGGTCGATTGGCATTACCCAAATCTCTATCCCAGCGGTTTCACAATGCGTTGGTGGTCAAAGGTATTTCTCGATTCAGCCCTTGCTACAGCGATAAAAAATTCTCTCATTATCAGTCCGATCGTCGTTTTGATCTCGATGGTAATTTGCTTACCAGCAGCGTATGCAGCGGGACGCATGAACTTTTTTGGCCGTAAAGCCTTTATGATCGGGCTTTTCTCTGCGAACTCATTCCCCAAAATCGGACTCTTTGCCGCGATTGCAACTCTCTATTATGCACTCAATTTGATGGAAACATTTGCTGGTGTTGTGATAATTCAACTACTCGGCACGATTATATATATGACATGGATTCCAGCGGCAGCTTTTGCCGCCGTACCAAAGAACCTTGAAGAGGCCGCCCGTGACGCTGGCGCCAGTAAGTTCACGGTCTTCCGCACCATCACACTCCGCTTAGCAATGCCTGGAATTTTGGTTGCGATTGTTATGTCATTCCTTGCTTCATTCGATGAAGCTCAGGGAACGTACCTGGTCGGCGCGCCAGGAATCTTTACGATGCCTACCGAGATGTATTCATTGGTGCAGAACTACCCGATTCAAGTTGCAGCAGTATTCTCGATCTTGCTTGCAATTCCATCAGTCTTGCTTCTAGGTCTTGCTAGAAAACACATCATGGGCGGTCAACTCGCAGAAGGATTCCAACTCAAATGAGCAAAGAAGGAAGTGCAATGGGACTAGAACTCAAGGGATTGAAAAAGATCCTCGGAGGCCGAGTAATTATTGATAACCTTGACCTGAGCGTTAACCAAGGTGAGATGATCTCTTTGCTCGGACCTTCTGGTTGCGGTAAGACCACAACTTTGCGAATGATCGCTGGCTTCTTGACCGTCGATGCAGGCAAGATCACTGTTGCCGGAGAAGATGTCACAGGGCTTGGTCCAGATAAGCGACCTAGCGCGATGGTTTTCCAGAATTACGCACTCTGGCCACATATGACTGTGGCTAAGAATGTCGCCTATCCATTAAAGATTAAGGGCTTAGGCAAGAAGGAAACTACTCAAAAAGTAGAGGCTGCGTTATCGCTGGTAAATCTGATGCACCATAAAGATTCTCGTCCGGGACAGATCTCTGGCGGAGAACAGCAACGCGTGGCTCTCGCACGCGCATTGATTCAAGAACCAAATGTTCTCTTACTCGATGAGCCGCTCAGTAACTTGGATGCAAAGTTACGGGAGAAAGTTCGCGAAGATATTCGCCAACTTCAGCGTCGCCTTGGAATAACAACTGTGATTGTTACTCACGATCAAGAGGAGGCGCTCTCGATCTCTGACCGAGTAGCTGTCATGAATAATGGTCGGATTGAACAATTCTCAACTCCACACGAGCTGTATAACGCTCCCGCAACTGAATATGTTGCAACTTTTATCGGTTCACTCAACCGATTTGAAGGTGATCTTGTCAATGGTGTTATTCAACCTGGCACACACGTCACAGGTATCCGTCCAGAAGATCTCACTCTTAATTCACAAGCAGTCGAAGGCTCTCATCCAGGCGTCGTTGAACTGATTATTCCTCGTGGCCATTTCCACGAAGTTGTCGTGAAGCGTGATGATGCAACCTTGAGAATCTTTGCGAGTGAGAATATTCCAGCAGTTGGGGCAAATGTTCACGTAGGAATTAAGAAATCTCTGCGCTACCTCAATGGAAAATTAGTCGTCTAATAACATGACAACCATTGCAACAGCCCATAGAGGCGATAGCTCTGTTCACCGCGAGAATACAGTAGCTGCGATTGCATCTGCGATTGCACGCGGTGCCGAAATCATCGAGATTGATATCCGCAAGAGTAAAGATGGTCATGTCATCGTCTTGCATGATCCGACTCTTGAGCGTCTTTGGGGGCACCCTGCAAAGCCGTCGGATCTCACTCTTGCCGAAATCTCTGAGCTTGGCTACGGTGATAACCGAATCCCTACTCTCGCAGCAGTACTTGAGCTTTTTGAAGGCTCACGCTCGGCAATTTTGATCGATATGGATTCTGATGAGAACGCTCTTGCTGCTCTAGATGTAGCAAAGGGTTCAAAATTGCCCGAAGAACAAGTTATTTGGTGCGGCGAACTCGATGGCATGCGGCTTATTCGTGGCGGTTCACCGACTGCGCGAATCTGGTTGCCATGGAATGAGCAGAGTCCTGTTGATTTAGCTCTTATCGCCAAATTAAGGCCAGAGTCAGTGAATTCGCAGTACTCATATTGGGACCATAAAAAAGTTGAAGCTATACATAAGCTTGGAATTAAAACTTCAGCGTGGACGATTGATGATGTGCCAACAATGCGCTGGGCAAAAGCGATTGGAATAGATTCAATCACCACAAACCAACTCGCAAAGTTACAAGCAGTCATTGCAGATCAGAGCGCTGTAGATCCCCTGGATATCCTGCGAGCAGCAGAGTTAAGCCAATCAATCGCGCATTGGGCAGTGAAGGTCTGCCAATGGATGGAGCCAGGCAAAGTTTTAACAAAAGTTAATCCAGCTGATTTAGTTACTGAAGTAGATCTACTCATTGAATCCCATGCTCGCGAGATGATTCTTGCGAATTTTCCTTCTCACAATATTGTTGGAGAGGAATTTGGCGGAGAGTTTGATGCCGCCCGTCCAACTTGGTATATCGATCCAGTTGACGGAACAACCAACTTTGCAAACCGCACACCATGGAGCTCACTCTCACTCTCACTCGCGGTTGGTCGCGATCCATTAGTTGCAGTCACGATTGATCCGTGGCGCGATAAAGTATTTAGTGCCGTCAAAGGCAAAGGCGCATTTGTCAACGGTCAACCATTGAAAACCCCCATTGCAGAACCCACTTCCACTCCACTTGCGGGAAAAGTTGTTCTCACTGAATTAGCTGGTTCTCGCCCATGGCGTGGTTTCACAAAGTTCCTTGACAGTATGCACGAAAATTTCTGCACACTACGCATTATGGGAGCCGGAACACTCACCCTCACCGCGGTCTCTGCTAATTATGGGATTGGTGCAGTGATTCATAAGTTCAGCCCGATCGATCACCTGGCTGCGGCCCTTATCGCCCGCGAAGCAGGATCTGTGGTCGTCAATGAAGCAGGCGAAGATGACATATTCCCGCAAAGTGGAGGCGTCATGATCGTTCAGCCGATAGCCCGTGAGGCGCTCTACAAGCTCTGGTCGGAGTCGCTCACCGAATCTTGATTCGGGGAGAATCGATCCTAAAGATAGGATTGCTTCATGAGCCTGCTCGCAGACCGTTACGCATCGGCCGCGATGCGGGCAATCTTTGGCCCAGAGCAAAAGATCATCGCAGAGCGCAGGCTCTGGATTGCTGTCATGAAGGCCCAATCACATCTCGGTCACGCAATTGATGCACAAGTAATTGCAGATTATGAAGCGGTGATCTCTAAGGTCGATCTCCCATCGATTGATGCTCGCGAAAAGCAGACTCGTCACGATGTAAAGGCTCGCATCGAAGAGTTCAATGCTCTCGCTGGTCATGAGGCAATCCATGCAGGAATGACTTCACGCGATCTCACTGAAAACATTGAAGCGATGCAAGTTCGTGATGGACTTCTCCTGGTTCGCGATCGTACAGTCGCGGCTCTCGCACTTCTCGGAATCCGCGCCACCGATTACATCGATCAACCAATTGCGGGACGTTCTCATAATGTTCCTGCACAAATCACAACTCTCGGTAAGCGATTCGCATCGGCTGCCGAAGAACTTCTCTTTGCCTATGAACGGCTTGATAATTTAATCTCTCGCTATCCGATTCGTGGAATCAAGGGTCCAGTCGGAACAGCGCAAGATTCGGTAGATCTACTCGGATCATCAGACGCACACGCAAAGCTTGAGCAAGAAGTTGCTGGGTATCTTGGATTCACCCGCGTTCTCGATTCAACGGGGCAGATCTATCCACGTTCATTTGATTATGATGTTGTCACAACTCTTGTTCAGATTGCAGCAGCACCATCATCACTGGCGACATCAATCCGTTTGATGGCTGGGGCCGAACTTGTTACTGAAGGCTTTAAAGCTGGCCAAGTTGGTTCATCCGCAATGCCTCACAAAATGAATACTCGCTCATGCGAACGCATTAACGGCCTAGCTGTTGTGCTTCGCGGCTACGCATCAATGGTCGGTGAGTTATCTGGAGATCAATGGAACGAAGGCGATGTTTCATGCAGTGTGGTTCGTCGAGTCGCACTTCCTGATGCTTTCTATGCAATCGATGGTTTGATCGAAACCTTCCTTACTGTTTTAGAAGAATTTGGCGCATTTCCTGATGTTATCGCCGCAGAGCTCACTCGTTACTTGCCGTTTCTCGCAACCACAAAGATCCTGATGGCATCGATAAAATCTGGAGTAGGCCGCGAACAAGCTCACGAGACTATTAAAGAACATGCGGTTGCCGCAGCTCTTGGTATTCGCGCGGGCAAGCCAAACACCATGATCGATGCGATCGCTGCCGATTCTCGAATCCCTCTCGATAAATCTGAACTTGAAGTGCTGCTATCAAAGCCCCTTGAATTTACTGGCGATGCACATGCTCAAACATTGCGAGTTGTGGGCCGCATCGATGCGATCACATCCGCACACGCTGCCGCGGCGCAGTACCGACCTGGTTCTATTCGATAATGCTTCAGATTGCAGGTTGGAATCACCTGCGTTCTGGAAAGGTCAGAGACCTTTACAGAAACGACTCTGATCAATTATTGATAGTCGCTTCAGATCGAATCTCTGCCTTTGATTTTATTTTGCCAACAGCGATCCCTCGCAAGGGAGAACTCCTCACCCAACTCTCACTCTTCTGGTTTGATTTCCTCAGGGATGTAGTTGCCAACCACATTATCTCGACCGAAGTTCCTGAAAGCGTTACAGGCCGTGCAGTTATTGTGAGGCCACTCAAAATGTTCGCAATTGAATGCGTTGCCCGCGGATATATCACCGGTAGTGGCTGGGTCGAATATCAGAGGAGCCAATCAATCTGCGGAATCCCTCTTCCCGAAGGACTCAAAGATGGCGATAAGCTGCCTGAGCCGATCTTTACGCCAGCCACTAAAGCTGAGATGGGTGATCACGATGAGAATATTGATTTTGCAGAAGCAAGTCAGATCGTGGGTCTTGCAGCGGCAGAACGGCTTCGAGAATTAACCCTTGAGCTCTATACCCGCGCCCACGACTATGCCGATACGCGCGGAATTATTCTTGCCGATACCAAGTTTGAGTTTGGTATCGACGAGGAAGGTAATATTTGCTTAGGCGACGAGGCCTTAACTCCAGATTCCTCTCGGTTCTGGTCCAAAGAGAGCTGGAATCCAGGAGGAATTCAACCCTCATTTGATAAACAATTTTTACGAGATTGGCTTCTCACTTCGGGATGGGATCGAATCGGTCCGCCACCTGAACTACCCGAAGAGATTGTAGAAAAAACTAGGGAACGCTACGAGGCGGCTTTCGCCCTACTGACCGGAAGGAAGATCTAATGGCGATTATCGTCGTAGATGTGATGTTAAAGCCAGAGATTTTGGATCCACAAGGACAGGCTGTCGCGTCCGCACTTCCCAGATTAGGTTTTACCTTTGCGCAATCTGTTCGCCAAGGGAAGCGATTTGAAATCACTGTTACTGGGGAACCAACCGCTGAACAACTAGCTCAAGTCGAAGAGGCTGCCGAAAAACTACTCTCTAACCCCGTCATCGAAACGTATCTCGTGAGGGTCGAAGCGTAATGCGAGTTGGTGTTGTTACTTTTCCAGGATCGTTAGATGACTCTTCCGCTTTGCGAGCTATTCGTTTAGCTGGCGGAAGCGCGGTCCCGCTTTTTCATTCTAGCGACGACCTACAAGAAGTTGATGCCGTAGTGCTTCCCGGTGGGTTTTCCTATGGCGATTATCTGCGCTGTGGTGCGATCTCCCGATTCGCACCAATCATGAGATCGATTATTGTTGCCGCCGAACATGGCTTTCCAGTTTTAGGGATTTGTAATGGATTTCAAATTCTCTGCGAATCTCATTTATTACCTGGTGCGCTAACTCGCAATGAAGGTTTACATTTTATTTGCCGGGATCAAGCGGTAATTGTGGAGAACGTAAAGACTCTTTGGACTCGTGGTTACAACCAGGGTGATCGAATCGTGATCCCCATTAAAAACGGCGAAGGGTCATATCAGGCGAACCCAGAAACATTACGTGAGCTAGAGTCAGAAGGACGCATTGTTTTGCGATATGCCGATGGCAACCCGAATGGATCCCAGAACAATATTGCTGGAATCAGCAACAAGCGCGGCAATGTTGTCGGAGTCATGCCCCATCCCGAGCAGGCAATTGAAACTTTGACGGGACCATCTAGTGATGGTCTGATCTTTTTTAGCTCTATCCTTCAAGAATTGGTTGGACGATAATGGCACAAGAACCGAGCCTTCCTGTAACGAGAGTCAAGGCAGTCAATTCAGTCGGGGGAAAGACCTTGGATACCGTTGCAACTGCCACTGCAGAGCCAGATACGCCGCAACCATGGCGCGAACTAGGGCTCAAAGAAGATGAGTACCTACGCATTAAGGAAATTTTGGGGCGCCGTCCAACCTCGTCAGAGTTGGCTATGTATTCGGTGATGTGGTCAGAGCATTGTTCATATAAATCTTCGAAGGTTCACTTGAAACAATTCGGCGAGAAAGCACCTCATTCTGATGCATTGCTTGTCGGTATTGGTGAGAATGCAGGCGTTGTCGATATTGGCCAGGGGTATGCCGTAACGTTCAAAATCGAGTCTCATAACCATCCTTCTTTTGTCGAGCCGTATCAAGGTGCAGCAACCGGAGTCGGAGGAATCGTTCGCGATATTTTGACCATGGGTGCACGTCCCATTGCGATCATGGATCCGTTGCGATTTGGATTGGCAGATGCACCTGATACCAAGCGAGTTCTACCCGGGGTCGTAGCGGGAATCGGTGGCTACGGTAACTGTTTAGGTCTGCCAAATATCGGTGGAGAAATCGTCTTTGATGAAACCTACGCCGGCAATCCATTGGTTAACGCGCTCTGCGTTGGAGTAATGCGGCACGAAGATATCAAATTGGCAACAGCTCACGGCACTGGCAATCTCGTCGTCTTATTCGGGGCAAAAACCGGCGGTGATGGAATCGGTGGAGTATCGGTATTGGCATCGGAGACATTTGCCTCAGGTAAAGCTACTAAACGACCAGCGGTGCAAGTAGGTGATCCGTTCGCCGAAAAAGTGTTGATTGAATGTTCGCTCGAGATTTTTGCAGAGGATCTTGTTATAGGTATTCAGGATTTAGGCGGCGCCGGGCTTTCATGTGCGACGAGTGAACTTGCTTCTGCGGGATCTGGCGGAATGAGCATTACCTTAGAAAAGGTTCCACTACGTGATCCTTCCTTAACACCCGAAGAAATACTGATGTCCGAATCTCAAGAACGCATGTGTGCAATCATCGAACCCGCCAAATTAGGGCGGTTCATGGCAATCTGCAAAAAATGGGAGGTAACGGCAACGGTGATCGGTGAAGTGACCGATGGTGATCGTCTACAGATCACTCATAATGGTCACGTGATTGTCGATGTTCCCCCGCGCACGGTGGCCCACGATGGCCCCGTCTATCAACGCCCTATCGCTGAACCTGATTACCTCGCGACACTCTCTGCTGCGGTAGTTCCGCAGGTGGAGAGTGCCGAAGAAATTGCTGCTGCAATCCTCACCTTAGTTGCCGCCCCTAACATCGCGGATAAATCTTGGGTGACAGATCAATACGACCGCTATGTACAGGGAAATTCTGTGTTAGCGCAACCAGAAGATTCCGGAATGATTCGAATAGATGAAGAGAGTCACTTAGGCGTCGCAATCTCCACAGATGCCAATGCTCGATGGTCATACCTAGACCCATACAATGGCGCAAAACTTGCACTGCTCGAGTCCTGTCGCAACATTGCTACGACAGGTGCCAAGCCACTAGCGGTAACAAATTGTCTTAACTTTGGATCGCCAGAAAATCCAGGCGTTATGTGGCAATTTGCCGAAACTGTTCGCGGACTTGCAGATATTTGCTTAGAGATGGCTCTGCCAGTTACGGGCGGCAACGTCTCCTTTTATAATCAGACCGGTGCAGTTGCTATTTTGCCGACTCCGATAATTGGCGTGCTTGGTGTAATCGAGGATGTTAGAACACGGACCAAAATGGGATTCCCACGTCCCGAATTAGAGATTTTTCAGCTGGGAAATACGGATGATAATTTTAGTGGTAGCGAATATGCATATCTCCATGGTCAATTAGGGAATCAAGCACCAACCCCTGATGTGCCTGCAGAGATGCGTTTGATCGCACTTCTATTGGAAGCACAGGGTTGTTTCGAATCAGCGCACGACATCAGTAATGGCGGTTTAGCTGCAGCGTTAGCCGAATCTGTTCTGCGAAACAACATTGGAGCCACCATTGAACTACCGGCTCAATACATCCCTGGAGGTGTCACCGCAGGATTATTTGCAGAGACCCCGGGTCGAATCTTGATTTCGGTAGATCCTGCAGATGTAGAGCAACTAAACGCACTATGCGTCGCTCATGACGTTCCCATGCACAGAATTGGAAGCACGGGTGGCGATGCCTTAATCGTCAACGGAGCCATTATTGATATACCTACACTACGTGATGCTCACACAAAAACTTTTGCAGGTTTGTTCGCATGATGGCCACCGCATGATGGCCGCTGCATGATGGCCACCGCATGATGGCCACCGCATGATGGCTCGGGATCCATTGGTTTTGGAGCAGGTGAAATCTGCCTTATCCCAGATCAGTCTTTTAGCACCGGGCAACTCGGTTGAGCTTCGAGTCCCGCCCTATGCAGCTATTCAATGTGTTGCTGGTCCAAAGCACACGAGAGGTACGCCGGCAAATGTTGTGGAAATGGATGCAGGTTCACTTTTAGGGCTCTGTGCCGGCACCGTGGATTGGGCTGACGCCATCGATGATGGTCGAATCAGTGCAAGTGGTGAACGTTCGGATCTCTCTGAGCTTTTTAATCGTTTGAGCGCGATCTTTAATCAACGAGTCGAGACGCATAGGATGGCAGAGTGAAGCGACCCGATGGAAAGTTGACCTTCGAAACATTTCCCGGAGAGAAAGCCCCGCAGGATGAGTGCGGAGTCTTTGGCGTTTGGGCGCCTAACGAGGAGGTTGCCAAACTTACCTTTTATGGGCTTTATGCTCTACAACATCGCGGTCAAGAGTCCGCTGGAATCGCGACATCGGATGGGAAGCGAATCGTTGTCTATAAAGATATGGGTCTGGTCTCACAGGTATTTACTGAAAACGATCTGGCAACATTAACTGGCAAGTTGGCGATTGGACATTGTCGCTATTCGACAACAGGGTCTTCTGTCTGGGCTAATGCCCAACCTACGCTTCGTTCTACTAACCATGGCACGTTGGCCCTGGCCCATAATGGCAATTTGACCAACACGGGTGACCTGGCGGAATCTCTTGCACGTACCGTCAAAGCTAATCAAGGCAGCGATAGCATCAATGCCACGACCGATACCGAGATATTGACCGCACTCATAGCTGCCCAAGAAGGTAAAAACTTCGAAAGCTCGGCTCTAGCGATTTTGCCCATCCTCAAAGGCGCGTTCTCCATGGTCTTCATGGATGAAAACACGTTATACGCGGCTCGAGATCGTAACGGGGTTCGTCCGCTCGTTATTGGCAAACTCGAACATGGTTGGGTAGTCGCATCAGAGACCGCCGCACTAGACATCGTTGGTGCATCGTTTGTGCGTGAAGTCGAATGTGGAGAATTCATCGCTATCGACGAAAATGGGGTCAGATCAACGAGTTGGGCAACTCCTGAGCCAAAAGGCTGTATTTTTGAATATGTCTATCTCGCAAGGCCCGATACCTCAATCGCGGGTCGCAATGTACATGCGAGCCGGATTGAAATGGGAGCTCAATTAGCGATCGAACATCCGGTGGACGCTGATTTAGTTATCCCGGTACCCGAATCTGGAACGCCGGCTGCGATCGGTTATGCGCGTCAATCAGGGATTCCTTACGGCACGGGTTTAGTAAAGAACTCTTATGTCGGAAGAACTTTTATTCAACCGAGTCAAACAATTCGGCAATTAGGAATTCGACTCAAACTCAATCCGCTGCGAGAAATTATTGGCGGTAAAAGAATTATCGTCGTCGATGATTCGATTGTTCGGGGTAACACTCAGAGGGCGCTAATCCGAATGCTGCGCGAAGCCGGTGCACTGGAAATTCATGTACGTATTTCATCTGCCCCAGTTAAATGGCCATGCTATTACGGAATTGATTTCGCTTCTCGAGCAGAGCTGATTGCCGCAGGTTTGGATATTGAGGAAATCAGACGTTCAATTGGCGCGGATTCATTGGGTTATTTGTCGATGGAGGGCATGGTCGCGGCAACAACGATCTCCGCAGATCGCTTATGTACGGCATGTTTCACTGGAGAATATCCAATCGAAATTCCAAACGATTTATCCGCCGGTAAAAATCTCTTAGAAATGGTGAATCGGTACGAATGACATCATATGAAGCAGCTGGCGTTGACATTGACGCAGGTGATCGCGCGGTCACGTTAATGAAAGAGCATTTGGCGAAGGCAAGACGGCATGAAGTTATCGGTGAAATCGGAGGCTTTGCCGGATTGTTTGATATCTCTGCGTTAAAGAAATTTGATCGCCCATTGTTGGCCACCTCCACCGATGGAGTTGGCACCAAGACAGAGATTGCACGCTTGATGGGCCGCTACGACACGATCGGTGAAGATCTCGTTGCTATGGTTGTCGATGATTTGGTCGTATGTGGGGCAGAGCCATTGTTTATGACCGATTACATTGCCGTAGGCAAAGTCTTTCCGACCAGGATCGCAGAGATCGTCAAGGGAATTGCAGTTGGTTGTCAGAAGGCGGGAACGGCGCTCGTAGGGGGAGAGACCGCGGAGCATCCGGGATTGTTAGCGGAGGACGAATTTGATATTGCAGGTGCTGCCACCGGTGCGGTCGATCACAAAAATTTATTAGGTGAACATTTGGTTGAAGCCGGTGATCTCATTGTGGCAATGCCGGCTTCAGGCTTGCATGCCAATGGATATTCGTTGGTCAGGCACATCATCAAAACATCGAAACTCTCGTTGGAGAACCATGTAGCCGAATTCGGTCGGCCCCTCGGCGAGGTCTTACTCACCCCGACAGAGATCTACTCGCTCGATTGTTTGGCACTCCAGCGCGGACTCGGAACCGGATTACATGCTTTTGCTCACATTACCGGTGGTGGACTCGCAGCCAATACCGCTCGTGTCATCCCCGACCAGCTGACGGCGATTTTTGACCGTTCAACCTGGGCCCTGCCTCTGGAAATGTCTTTTTTGGCCGATTTGGGTGGGGTTAACCAGCTGGATATGGAGAGAACCTGGAACTGTGGCATCGGAATGGTGGCGATTGTCGCTCCCCAGGATGCTGATCGGGCGGTCAGAAGCCTTGCGGCTAGGGGGATGAAAGCTTGGGTTTGTGGAGTAATCCAGCCAAATGGCCAAAAAAATGAGCCTGAGGGCGCCGAAAATGGCGCTGCGTTGGAAGGTACTTACCAAGCGCGATAACCTTTGCACCTGAAGAAATTTCACAGATACGTAGAAGGTAAGGAGGTCTCGCTATGGGGCGTGGCCGGCAGAAGGCAAAGGCGACTCGGGTCGCACGCGATCTTAAATATTCAGGTCCAGATATGGATCTAGAACGTTTGGCAAAGGAACTTCACGGTGAAACGCCGGTGAATCCAGTGGTGAACGAACACGATGAAGATCCTTATGCGGATGATAATTATGCGCAACGCGCATAATTGCAGTTCACTCTAAATTATGCGTCCGACTCCGTACGTCGCATCGTTGCGGATTTATGAGCCGCTCGAGGCATTTGAACCGGCGGAGCAACTTCGGTGGAAAGCAATACCGATCACTTCTTCAACTGGTTTTGATGAGCAATCGCGGGCGATGCGTCGGCTAATCACAGCTGAACCAGCCGCACTCGTTGCTGACGGTGCGCATATTTTGGAGTTTGAAGAAAAGCGTTACGTATCTCCTTGGTCCACCGCAGCTCGTTCATGGGCTGCAATGTCAACTTTCAAAAATTCAATGCCCAGTAGCGTGGTGAGATATTTCATTCCATCCCAAATTGAAGAATCAATTCTCATCAACTCGGAATTGATGGAAGACAAAGTCCCTCACATCATCAGCGCAACCTGGATGATCCCGCCCCGCTGGTTCTCGCTCTTTGATCCAACGGAGAGATTGCGTGGACGTAACGAAGACGGTCCTTTCACGGTTCTACGAACATCAGTGCTTAACGCAAAAAAGCGCTGCATGTTTACCCACGAAAGCGTGGTCAATGCTTTCGGTAACGGGCCAATCGAGGGCGAGATCGCAGACCTATTGGAGTGGCTAGATTTATTTCATCCAGAGTCAATAGTTGAATGTGATTACGGTGGGTTAGCCGGTTATTTAGAACGAATTCTGATTAGCGATGGCCTTAACGGACTCGACGATGACACGTCGATTGAAGATATTCAGCTTTCGCTTAACGGTCTAGCCAACGGCGATGGCGGTCAAGCGGGCTTGGGCTATGAACGTCTGATGACGCGATGGCGCAAGGTGGCCGCAATGGAACAGGCTTTCTAGAATGTCGGTGAACGTTCAGGGCTTGTCATCTCGCCAGTAGGGCGGGAATACTTAGCAATTGCTGGCGCCGAAGCCAGCGCCTTGGGGGTGAAATGTCTGATCAAGAAGTTCTATTGACTCCTAAAGAGGTGGCGGCACGTTTTAAAGTCGACCCAAAAACTGTCACCCGCTGGGCAAAGGCAGGAAAATTGACCAGCATCAGAACTCTCGGTGGACATCGTCGTTACAAAGAATCAGAAGTTGCGATGCTTCTCAATTCAACCCCTGGAGCAAACCCCAACAACAATAATTAACTCATGCTGCACATCTCGCTTTGGCAATATTTTGCACTGAGTATTTTTGCTTTTGCTGTTGTCGGATTTTTAACACCAGTAATGCGCCGAATCGCAATACAGCTCAGGATCTACGACCTACCCAACATCGCTCACAAATCCCATACAGAACCAATTCCTTATCTTGGTGGAATAGCGATAATTATTGGAACGTTGCTGGTTTCATACGCCGCGCTCTTTGTTAGGCACTTTTCTAGTCGAGAGTTTTGGCTAGAGAGTTCGGCTCTCGTCCCCGCTCTTATTTTAGGATTGATCGGACTCTGGGATGACATCAAGAATCTACCTCCAGGTCCTAGGTTTTTTGCTCAATCATTGGCCGGCGTATTTACCGCTGGACTACTGGTGAGTTCACATACCGTTGGTAACCCAACTGGTTACCGGTGGCTGGATGCCGCGATTACAGTTGCCTGGATAGTAGGAATTTGTAACTCAATTAACTTCTTTGACAATGTCGATGGTGGCGCAGCCGGTACCGTAGCAATATCTTCCATCGGGTTAGCTTTCTTGGGGTTTAACGGCCATCAATATCTCATTACCGCCATGGCCGCAGTTCTAGCTGGCGCGACGATGGGTTTCTTATTGTGGAACAAGAGCCCAGCACGTATTTATATGGGGGACGCCGGAGCCCTATTTTTGGGAATCGTTATTGCGACGTTAACAATCCGGCTTCATCCAAATGCTCAGACGAAGTGGACCTCTTTCTCCACGCCCCTGTTACTCCTGGCGGTCCCCATTTTGGATACTAGCGTTGCGGTGATTTCTAGAATCAGAAGGGGAGTATCTCCCTTCCAGGGCGGCAAGGATCATCTTTCGCATCGATTGGTTCGTGCTGGAATGAGCCGTCCGATTGCAGTGATTTTGCTCTGGGCAATCACTGGAGTTTATGCATTCTGTGCAGTTTTGATTCCGCTTGTTCCGCTCAAAGCCGAGGAATATGTGGTTGCAATCGCATGGACCTCGTGGATAACGCTCTTTGTACTCTTTATCCGAAGCGAAGATATGTAAAGCAACTTCATGTGAATCAGGGTGGCTCGGGACAGGATCGAACTGTCGACCTCACGATTTTCAGTCGCGCGCTCGTACCAACTGAGCTACCGAGCCAATGTTGCACAAAGGCTAAAACTCGAGACATCGCGACCCAGACGGGACTTGAACCCGCGACCTCCGCCGTGACAGGGCGGCGCGCTAACCAACTGCGCTACTGGGCCAAACTTTGGAACATTCATTTCCTTATTATTCCTTACCAACCGATCCCGGTTGCCAAGGAGTGCCCCCAACGGGGTTCGAACCCGTGTTACCGCCGTGAAAGGGCGATGTCCTAGGCCTCTAGACGATGGGGACCAGAAGCGAACCCTAAGGGTATCGGAGTCCTGAGAATCGACAAAACTCAACAATAGGCAAGTAAGTTAGATACCCCCTTTTTTGGGGGTATCTAATCCAAAATTGGGCCTACTTGAGCGACCATTTCACAACAACAGAGACCGAAACATCCTGTTGGCCGAGGTCAATCTGGGTAGCACCCGAGTCTGCTTTCGCCATGGACATCATGATTGGGTAGGCAGAAGGGGATCCTGTCTCTTCCAGCGATGTGACGGTTCCAAGCTTTACTCCTAGGAGCTGTGCGTAATGTTTGGCCTTCGCAATCGCGCGAGTTACGGCATCGGTGCGAGCTGCGGACGTTGCCGAGGTATTGTCAAAGACGAATGGTGTGACGCCTTCAAGATTCATTTTGTCTCCGCCGGCAGCAACAATGGCATCGACGACGGTGCCAGCATTTACTGCGTTACGAACGATGATCTCAAACGATTGAGATGCGCGATATCCAATGAGGACCGAACCTTTGTCGGTTGTGTAGTTATATTCCGGATAGATCGTTACTGTGCGAGATTTAATGTACTTTGCTTCTACGCCATTTGACTTGAGTGCGTCGCGAACTGCGCTCGCAGTTTTCGTGATGGCCGATTGTGCTTCGGCGCTCGTTGTCGCAACAAATGTGACCGTGGCATTAATGCGGACAGTATCTGGAGAGACTTTGACAGAACCTGTAGCGCTAACGTTGATGTAGCGCTCGCTGGCGGCCTGGGCGGAGCTAAATCCGACTCCGGATAGCAGGGCGATAGAGAGGAATATGGCAGAGATACGTTTCATTTTCATAGCCCAATCCTTCCATCAAAATGAAACATTTGGCACACAAATGCCTGAGAGTTCTATTCGAAAGCAATGGGAGTAAGTAGTGGGAGACTATATCTATGAGCTTTTTATCTGAATGCAGTACAGAGACAATCCGTAGTGCGGCTCTTTCACTCAAGAGTGGTTCACTCGTAGCGTTTCCAACCGAAACGGTTTATGGGCTCGGCGCAAATGCCCAAGACTCGGATGCGATTTCACGCATTTACTCCGTAAAGGGTCGCCCAACTGATCATCCATTGATCGTCCATATCTCTTCTTTGGACCAGATGGAACAGTGGGCATCGGATATCTGCGAGTACGCAATTACTTTAGCCCGGGATTTCTGGCCCGGCCCAATGACTTTGGTCGTCAAGCGATCAGATCTTGCAAAGGATTTTGTCACCGGAGGACAAGAGACCATCGCGCTACGGGTGCCGGCACATCCCATCGCGCTCGCGCTATTACAGGAGTTTTCAAAAGTTGGTGGTAAGGGAATCGCTGCACCGAGCGCCAATCGCTTCGGGGCAGTTTCGCCTACCACTGCTGAAGCAGTGCAAGAAGAGCTAGAGAGCTACTTACTGCCAGGTGATGTAATTCTGGATGGCGGGCCCTCTGTGGTGGGATTGGAATCCACCATCATTGATTGCACCGGACCGGCTCCCATGGTTCTACGGCTTGGTGCGATTACCCCGCTCATGATCGAAGAGTCCACTGGCATGGTTGCGCTGGAAAAGAATCCAGCAGGTATCCGAGTCAGTGGGTCAATGGCATCGCATTATTCACCGAAAGCCAGAGTCATACTTGACGTCATTGCCGAACCCGGCGATGGGTTAATTGCGCCCGATCAAATTCCAACCCCCGAGGGTGTCATTCGGCTAGCCGCGCCAAACTCGATCGAACAGTATGCACGCATTCTTTATCACGCGCTACGTTCAGCAGATCAACGTGGAATCGAAACCGTCGTTGTATTGCAGCCCGGTGGAGACGGATTAGCAGCAGCAATAAGGGATCGGTTGCGACGTTCTGCTCAAGCATGAGTCACGTATAAAAGTATTTCTGCTTCCTTGCGATCATAGAGAAGGTATTGCAGACCAGACATCATGAGATTTGCAGCGCTGGATTTGGGACTCTCACATTTCCCGTTACACTTCACCTGCTCGCAGGTTTCGGCCCGCAAAGCACAGGGGCCTCTAGCTCAGTCGGTAGAGCAACGGACTTTTAATCCGTGGGTCGTCGGTTCGATCCCGACGGGGCCCACTTTTCTTTGGGGCTGATTTTGCATTGAGGAGTCCCCCAGGGTT
>Ga0114959_10001579_pt1 | contig 19653 bp, 24 predicted proteins | sample C_130625_EF_Meta_FD_87317 | JGI IMG/M metagenome (GOLD analysis project Ga0114959, IMG submission 87317) | Freshwater microbial communities from Lake Croche, Canada to study carbon cycling - C_130625_EF_MetaG | ecosystem: Environmental > Aquatic > Freshwater > Lake | place: Lake Croche, Canada... | reverse complement strand
CTCCCAAAAATAGGGCTGTCATTATTTATACTTGGCACCTTCTTCTCCACCATATATTTGTATTGTTACGGCTATTTTACGAAACAATTCTGTTTTTGTGATGACTTTGATGTATCTTGTTTATGGCATTGTTTGTTGCATTGCTGTGGGTCTTTCGGTCATATTTGCATTGTTTTATTGTAACTTGCGTTTTTGTCTTCTATAATTCTTGTAGGACTTCTTGTGTTTTCTTTTGTTGGATTTTGTGGACTTGTAGTTGCGCCTTCTAGTGCCTTTTTTTAAGCCAGAAGCCTTTGTAACGTGGGCTTGAATGCGACGAATAATATTTGCCCTGCCTTTTTGCGCTGCAAAATGGAGCGCATTTTGACCAGATGATGTCAACTTAAATGGATCTGCACCATGGGCTAATAATTGATCTACAAAGGCAGCATCATTCCTATTTATGGCTAAAAACAAAGGAGTAAACCCTTCAGAGTTTTCTAAATTCAAGTTTGCGTCGGCATCTAGAAGAAGCTGTAAAAGAGAAGGTTGATTTTTACTAATAGCATAATGGATTGCACCATTTTCGTCGTTGTCTTGTGCATTTAAGTCAGCGCCTCTTTCTATTAAAAGTTTGGTAATAGGTTCATTTTTAGTATAAACCGCTGCAATAAGGGGTGTCTTTTCGGCATCAGTGATTGATTCAATGTTTGCACCATTATCTAATAATTGTTTTACTAACTCGGCATTTCCAGATTTAATGGCACGAAATAATTCTTGAGAGCTCATATATTATGTTGTAAAATATATTTTATTTTTTGGTAAAATATGTTTTTATATTTGAAGGTTTATCTTCTAGATCTTTTGGATTTTTTGCCACCTTTTAAGACAAATACTTTCTTGACTTTTTTAGCCTTCTTTGTCTTTTTGACTTTTTTAGCTTTCTTTGTTTTTCTTGCCTTTCTTCTATGTTTGCGACTTTTTCTTCCTCCAGACTCTCCAAAAGGACTACCAGGACGAGATTCTATATTCTGAGAACTATTTCTAGAACTATTTCTAGAAAAATCAGAACCAGAACCATAATCTAAAATAGGTAATAATTCAGGTGGAAGTCTATCTCTATTTATTTGTAATCTATTTTTTTGCATTGTTGTTGCAACAACAGATATTACTGATTGAGATTCGCAAGAAGATACAGTTGAACTCTCAATACAAATACCAGCCATTTCACCTCCAAATTTACTAACTACATTTTCTAAACCTCCATATAAAAAAGCTCCGAATCTTAAAAGATTTGATACTCCAATTTCAGTAATTCTCGCAATTCCAGCTAAATCACCAAAACCATAAAGTCCTTCAGATTGTACAGAAGATAAACTAGAAACAGAAGATACGCTAGAAGCTGAACTTGAAGCTCTAGATGGTTCTGGAGAAAAAGCTGGAAAGTTATTCTCAAAAACAAAATCATAAAATATGTTAAAAAAACTATTCACAACAGGAACATTGGATTCATCTATAGTTTTTAATATTTGAGACATTGTTAAATAATGAGGGATTCCTTGACGATCCTCTATTCTCACTATACCCGAAATAAGCTCTGTTGGTTGAAGTTGAGTGGATACTGCTGAACTAGCAGAAACTCCGAGTCCAATTTTTCTTGAGTTATAAACAAATAAACCAGCTAATAATGTAAAAATACTAATTCCAGCATATGCAAGTGCTTTTCCAGCTTGTCCAAGAAGACTAGTCATACTATCTACAATCTCTTGAACTGGTTGATAAATTGTACTTACTCCTTCGTCAAATAAAACTAAAAAATGATTTGCAATGTCTTTCAATAAATTCCATTCAGGAAATCTTTCATTTAGAACAATATCTAATTCTTCTTGAGTTAATTCTCTTCCACCATATATAAATCTTGGTTCCTGAAATTGAGTATCAATATTGTTCAATGCAATTTGTATTTCTCCAATAGGTAAAGATAAATCTACTCTTCCTTTCGCCTCAAGAGCTCTTTTTTGTAAAGTATCAGGAAGTACAGCCTCAACACGTGCTGGTTGATATCTTACTTGTGCAGCTGAATAAAGTGCTAATACTAATAGAGCCCTCATAGACCATTTGTCTATATTTGTTTTTGACTGCGCTTGTGCGCGTTCTTCCAATCTTTCCTGAGCATCAAAAAAATCTCTTGCAACTACACCACGTAGTTCTTGAGAATTGCCTTGATTAAATACTTCAAATTGTTGTCGTGGAAATTCATCAACGGGGGGAGGAATTCTAGCCATTCCCATTCTTGTATTTAATGTATCAAAATCAATTCTTCGTCTTTGATTTTCTCTTTCATCAGGATTCATAGTATATAAAATATAACAATATTATTTTAGTTAGAGTTTAAAAAAATAGTATAACTATACTTATAATGTCAGAAAACGTAGGCCTTTCTAAACAAATTATTTCCGGTTTTGAAAACCGCCAAGCTTTCCTAGATCTACTTAAGGTGAATCCAGGCCTTGTCATAATTAAACTCGGTGCCACTTGGTGCGGCCCTTGTAAGCAAATCGCCCATATTGTGGAGGCCTTTTTCGCCAGTTCTCCTAAAAATGTCATATGTGCCGATATTGACGTGGACGAATCCATTGACTTATACGCCTACTTGAAACAACGCAGAATGGTAAACGGTATACCAGTTATGCTAATGTACAAGAAAGGCAACCACGATTTTGCACCTGACGATTCAGTCACAGGAGCGAACCCGGCGGATTTAGACGCTTTTTTCAAGCGTTGTGGGCTCCATCTTTTGGCGTTAGAAAGAGCCGAAGCGCTTCTCAATGTCCCAAAATAAAAAATAAAAATAATCTAACTAGAATACAAGATAAACCAGATGAGCGCAACATATATTGATGAACCTTTAACAAAAGAATTGTTACAGAGATATTTAACAAATGTTAGATCTGGAAATAATAATGCGTTTTTATATCCTCTTTATGTAAAACAAATAAGAGGTTATCCAGATACAGGAAATAATAATGTAGACCATTATGTTAGAGAAAACCCAGATCTAGTTTGGATACCACCAAATAACAATAGAGATATTCAAATACATTTACGTAAATCTGTATTACTTTTTAAAAAAGATGATAGGTTTTATTTTTATGATCATAGTAGTATTATAGATGAAACCAAACAAACTCCAAAAGAAGCAGATCGTGTTTATTATTACGAAAGACCTGATTCTAGAAAAAATGTTTCAAGTAGGGGAGAAAGAAAAGAGAAAAGAAAAAGAGATGAAAGAGATCAAATAGATCAAAGTTTTGACGCCCACGAAGCCCTTTCTGAAATTATTAGAGATGCAAGACGTTCATTAAAAACAGGAGAACCAATGACAAAATCCATTCGTAATTTTGTTAGAGGTCCTCCTTCTCCACAAGAAGTAGAAAATTTATCATCTGGTGAAGTAGAGAGAATAATTAGTCAAGAACTCCCAACCCCAAGATACGATGAAGGTCTAGGGATCAGAAAAACAAGAAGATCCAAGAAATCAAACAAGAGAAAAACCAACAAGAAAAAAATTAACAAAAAGAAATCAAGAAAATCCAAGAAATAAGTTCATATAATCAATAAAAATCAATACATTAATTATATGAGCAAACAAAACCAATCCAAAACCCAAATCCAAACATTAGATTTAGATATAGACAACTATGAACTAGAAGATATTTTAGATCTCTTCAAGATTTATAGCACAGATTTCACAGAAGCTGACTTGAAAAAAGCCAAGCAAATGGTACTGAAAACACATCCAGACAAATCCAAATTACCACAAGAATATTTCCTCTTTTTCTCCAAGGCCTATAAAACACTACATTCAATTTGGGAATTTAGGAGACAATCAGAAAAAACCCCATCCAATGAAAACACAGAATATTCCGAGATTGTGGTTTCAGAAGAAGAACAAAAACAACTCTTGGATCAATTCTTTGATAAAAACGAGAAACTCAAGAAGGCAAATAATTTTAATAAGTGGTTCAACAAGGAATTTGAGAGAAACAAAGTAACAACAGAGGAACAAGAAAAAGGTTATGGGGATTGGCTCAAATCGGAGGAGAACCCATTTCAAGACTTCGGAAGCACATCGGAAGCAAATATGGGCGCCGATTTTGCGCGTCTGAAAAAGGAGGTCCGTGCAGTAACCGTGTTTCAGGACGTCCAAGACCTGACCAATTATGGTAACAGAAGTGGAACATCATATGCGGATCTGTCAACGAGTGCGCCACAACAATACAATTCAGATTTGTTTAGCTCATTGCAGTATCAAGATTTGCATCAAGCACACACAGAGAGTGTGATTCCAGTGACAGAAGAGGACTATGATAATGTTCCGAAGTTTGACTCGGTCAATCAATATATGAATTATAGGGATGGTCAGGCACAGAAATTCAAGCCACTATCAGAACAACAATCATTAGAATATTTGAGGAACAGAGAGAAAACAGAGGGGAAAGATGCAGTAAGACGTGCATATGATTTAGCGAAGCAGACAGAAGAGGCGCAAAAGAAACAGCAAGGATTTTGGAGCAATATTCAGCTATTACGCAACAAATAATTTAATATTTCTGTAATATATTATGGCACCAAAATCAAAATTATCAAAGGATTCAAGTAGCACCAATATGATTTTATTGTTTGGGTTATTTCTTGTAGCGGCCTTTTTATACAATAGGTATCAAACAAAGCAGGACAAAATGTCAATCACAAATGATTACGATGCGATTCGCAAGTATTTATTGAATGATCCATTGACAGACGGGGATTTAGCCAATGTAAAGAAACCTATTTTATGGATACCGGTGGTGTACGAATATAATGCCCGTGATTGGCTCTCCTTTGGAAGCCGCAGCAGCTTTGATTTGAATCAGCCTTATTTGTATTTGACTGTGCGCACTATCATTGCCCAGTGCTCAGATTCGTTTCATATTTGTCTAGTAGACGATAAGTCGCTCAGCAAATTATTGCCAGGATGGCGCATCAAAATGGACAAGGTCAGTGGATCCACAATTGAATACGCCAGACAACTGGGTCACGCAAGACTTCTTTACGAATACGGAGGGCTTATTGTGCCGCCCAGTTTCGTGTGTATGCGCGATCTCATTACCCTCTACCAAATGGCTGAAAATAACAACAAGATGATCATTGCTGAGACTGTGAACCGTAATATCACTTCCACGACTAGTGAGTTTTTCCCGAATATGAATTTTATGGGAGCGCCAAAGGGTAATGAGAATGTGAAGGATCTCATTGATTTCATTGAGCGCACAATGAAGAAGGACTATACAGCGGCGGCGGAATTCTTGGGTGAGTTTGACCGTTGGTGTGAATACCGTGTTAGGAAGAGGCAGATCATCAAGATAGATGGTAAGCTTATTGGCACAAAGGATATGAATGGTGAGATGGTGTTAATAGATAACTTGTTGACCAATGATTACATTGACTTTTATGCTGAGGCTTATGGTATTTATATACCGGCGGATGAGATCTTGAACCGTAGACATTATGAGTGGTTTGCAAGGTTAAGTCAAGAGCAGGTACTAACTGGACGCGTTATTATTTCAAAGTATATATTATTGGCCACAGCGCCGGATGCGAAGATGGGTGTGATTGAACCATTGAAAAATAAGCCTGAATGGGTGTCATTCTGGAAAGTTCCCAGCGGGGCACCCGTGTGGGGTCTTAAAGGAGAATATATGCCTGATAATTCAATCCAAATGAGTTATCCTGCAAATTAAAATATTTAGAAAAATGCGTATTTTTATTATTGTAATAAAAATATGTTTTTGTTATTCAACAAATTCAAAAAATATTATTTTTATAATAATTGTAAAATTTTAAAGATTATAAAAATAATAATATTTTAATATATTATAAAATGGTTGCTGTTTACGAACTTAATAGTAATAGAAATTACATTGGTGCGCCTTTTGATTACAATGGCAGAAAAATTGTTTATACTGGTCAAACACAACAGAAACAAACAACAGATTGGCAGGGTAACAGAATTATGGATGTAAAATATATTTTCACCGAACTAAATGGTAATCCTATAGAGCTTACAGCACAACAAGTCGTAACTCTTCAACCAATGACAATGGGTGGTAGAATGATGAGGCGTCAAAGAAGTCAAAGAAGAGGTCGTCAACAAAGACGCCAAAGAACTCAAAGACGTCAAAGAAGTCAAAGAAGAGGTCGTCAACAAAGACGCCAAAGAACTCAAAGACGCCATTAAATTCTTACATCAAGATTTTGAACCAAGATCTAAAAATATAATATCATAAAATTCACAAATTTTTATCATATTATTTATCCAAATCCCTCCTACAAAAACTCCATTAAATGCCGAAGAATATCAATAGATAAACCAAATTTATCAAAGATTTGTTTCAAGCATAACTTATAAGCAATTTGGCGTTTCAGATCATTGTGCCCTTTTATTTCATTGAGAACGCTGTATAATGTGCAAACAGGTGACCAATTTTCTCCGCAAAGCAATGTGCTGCAACACAAGCAATTCGGTTTTTTAAAATGCTTGATCTTCGCACCTTCTTGATAGTAAACATCGTTGGGATGATCATATAAATATTGAATGCGCTTTGGCATATTTTTCAACAAAAACCTATAATTTTCTCCATTAATTGTCAAACCAAATGGAGGTTTGAAGGGGTAATCATTTGGAATAGTGAAAACTAGCCTATTGCAATTAGGAGTAATAACTTCAATGTATTTACTCATTTTATGAATATTATTACTATTATTACTATTATTACTATTATTACTATTATTTTCAAAGATTGGATCTTCCATTAATCCTATTTCATAATTTGGCAATTTTTCTTGAATAAGAGCAATTTCCTTATTTAAACGTTTGATTGCAGATGCATTCATTTTATTATATGTAACTATAAATATAAACAATTTTTTATATTTATATTCAATTTTATATTTTTATCATTTTATCATTTTATCATTTTATCATTTTATCATTTTTATCAATTTATTTAAAACCTAATTGGGTTTTATTGTTTCTTCTTCTGTTTCAAAAAAGACATAATAAAACATAGAGTAAGTAGATTTATTATATTTTATCTCTTTAGTATAAGTAATTTTATTATAGTTACATATTTGACGTAATACGGTTGCAAAACTTTGATATGTAAGTTTTCGTGTAAGATAATGTCTTCTAGAAATGAAATAATAAGAATTACAAATTTGTAAAAATTTTTGAATCTCATCATTATAAAGTCCTTTTTTGAATGAATCTACACTAAATACATAACAATTTTCCATTTTAAAACAAATTTTTTCTAGTAATTCAAAAAAAACTTCATTTGGAATATGATTTTTAAAAATTTGTGAAGAATTTGCAGAATCTGATTCTGGTTTCATTAATAATAGTTTATATTAAATCATTAAATAATTAAATAATTAAATGTAAATCTTTTAATTTATTTCTTATTTTTCTTATTTTTCTTATTTTTCCTACAAATAGATTCCTCAACAATAGATTCCTCAACAACAGACTCCTCAACAATAGATTCCTCAACAATAGACTCCTCAATAACAGACTCTTCAACAATAGATTCCTCAACAATAGACTCCTCTTCAACTATTTTGAATTCTTCAATATGAAGTATAACATTAGGTTCTTCTACTTTTGTTTCGGTAATAACATCAACTTCTTGTTCTAGTTCTAGTTCTTTTGGAATATCATATGTCGCAGTAACTTCTTCTCCTTCGTCTGAAAAAAAAGATGGATCTTTTATTTCGTTTGTAAAAACAAAGGATTTTGACTTAGGTATGGGAGTAGGACAGTTTAAAATAATATCGTCTTGTTCAGGAATATCAATGCTAAGTTTATTTTTACATATATAAAGAGAATTTGAAATCAAGTCTTTTCTTAAATAAACCGCATTAATAATTTCACCATTAACTATCAAATTTACAATATAATGTGTTTCATTTAATAATTCAAATGTATATAGTCTGCTTCCAATATCAATAGAATCATTATTAACAAATTTAATAACAATTTGTTTAAATTTTTGTAATTTGATAGCGTTTAAAGTCTTAAACCAGTCATATTCTCTACCATTCAAATCCATTTTCAAAAATATATTCTTGTATTTAAGAATAAAATACTCCAAATTTACATTTTTTTCATCTTTTATACTAGAAACATTACGCTTATAATATACCATTTCACGAGGATAATTAGAAGGTAAGTGATCTATATTTCCATCAAATGCAGATGCAGACATTGTTGTAAATCCGAAATATTGAACAATATGATTGCTAAATGATTCATCGTGAGGATTCAATCCTGCACAAATCAAATGATCATAACCAGTTTCATTTGCAACAAAATTATTACCAATTTTAACAATGTTACTATAAACCACTGGTTTGAATATATTATTGAAATTAATAATAGACATTTATAATATTACTAAATAATAACTTTTTATTATTTGTTTTTTTTTGTTTTTGTTATTGTTTTTTATTGTTTTCTTTTATATTTTTACTTATTAAAAAACCCAATAATATTATTGGTAAAAAGAGCTAACTCAATTTCGTTTTCGTGAATATTATGAAAAACGCTAATGTATTTACAAATAAATGGTATGATTTCATATTTCTTATCTTCGTCAATCAAATGTGTTATTTTCAAAAATAAAAAATATGTATCCAAAATGTCCATTACAGAGTAACCATTATTATAAATAGTGTAAAGCAGTTGAATAGACTCCACCAATTTTCCAGCCTTCAATAGTTCTGTATAATCTTGAAAAATAGAGAAACTAATATTTGTACAAACCTGTCTAGCTAGATCATAATCTATAGGTTCATTCATTAACTTGAATTTCTCCAAGTAGTTTATTAATATTTTGGCAGCATTATTACTGACCTCTAAAACAAAATCGGTCGCATCTTTAGATACAACAATTCCTTCATTTGCGCATATTTTTTGCATTATCTTGTTCATATTTTCTCTCTCCAATGGTCTCATCTTAATGATGGTAAAACGTGACTGAAGGTTTTCAATGACTTTCTGAATATTATTACAAGAAGAGATGAAATGCACATTGTGACTAAATTTGTCAATGCAGTTGCGAAACACTTGTTGACTCTGTTCATTAATGAGGTCAATATCATCTAATACAACAATCTTCTTCTTATTTTTAATAGCAGAACAAGTCTGACAAAATGTTTTGACATCATTGCGATAATAATTGATGCCCTGTTCTTTCAAGTTATTAATATATAGTACATTGTTCTCGTATTCACTTTCCTGGAATCCGTCATAATATTCACGAATAAGTGCATTTAAGAGAGAAGTTTTACCATAACCCATTCCACCAATAAAGAGGATATTGAGACTGTTCATATGAATAAGAGTTTTCAATATATCAATCATTTTGTTATCAATTTCAAAATCATTAAATCGTAGAGGCTGATATTTATTAATGAATAACTTATAGTCCATTTTATTAAATTAATAAATATATAAGTTAAATATTATTTAAGCTTATCTATCATAATAATATTATAATGCCAAAAATAGATTATTATAAGATACTTGAAATTGAAGAAAATGCAAGTCAAGACGAAATAAAGAAGGCATATAGAAAACTTTCTATGAAGTGGCATCCGGATAAAAATCAGGGAAATTCAGATGCGACAACAATGTTTCAGAAAATTTCGGAAGCTTATGAGACATTAGGAGATCAAGAAAAACGCGAAGAATATGATATTGGTAGAAAAAATCCGTTTTTTGCATCGGGACAACAAGGAGGACAACATTTTGCGGATATGGATGATTTGTTTAGTATGTTTTTTGGTGGACCGCAGATGGCAGGTCCTTATCCAGGAATGCCAACAGGCTTCTCGCAAGGATTTTCGCAAGGCTTTTCGCAAGGCTTACCACCAGGTTTTCCTCCAGGAATGGCAGGAATTTTTGGAACAGGCATTCCTGGAGGAAATATTAGAATTTTCCGAAATGGTGTTCATGTCAATCCTATGATGGAGAAACCCCAACCTATTGTAAAGCATATTGAAATCACTATGGAGCAGGTTTTATCTGGAGGAAAATTACCTATAGAGATTGAACGCTGGGTTGTTGAGAATCATAATAAGGTTCACGAAAACGTTACCATTTATGTAGAGATTTTTAAAGGTATAGATAGTAATGAAATAATTGTATTGAAAGATGAAGGCAATGTGCTTAATGATATGTGTAAGGGAGATGTGAAAATCTTTGTCAAAGTTCAGCAACATCCAAGGTTTGAACGAAAGGGTTTAGATCTTATTTATTTACATAATATTTCTCTCAAAGAGGCACTTTGTGGATTCGCTTTTGAGTTGAAACACTTGAATGGAAAGTCTTATACGATCAATAACAAAGCCGGGAATATTATTCCTCCAAACTTTCAGAAAACCATTGCGAATATGGGTCTAGTGAGAGAAGGACATAGTGGTTCACTTATTGTTCATTTTCACGTGGAGTTCCCGGAAACCTTGGCACCTGAACAATTGGAGAGTTTATCAAAGATTTTATAAATTTTCGTGAGTTTAAAAAATTGATTGAAAAAAGAATTAAATAAAAGACTGCACAATATATAACAATGAGTGAACAAGAGTCAAAATCTAAACCCAAATCAAAGTCTAAAGGGAAACCGTTATTGATTATTAGTGAAAATTCAGCTTTTACAAAAGTTGAAAAGGCCGAAAAATCCGAAAAGGCCGAAACAGATTATACAAATAAAATCTTCAATGAGGACTGCATAATAGGTATGCAAAGACTCCCCGAAGAAAGCGCTGATATTATCATATGTGATCCGCCATACAATATTGGCAAAGACTTCGGAAACAATAGCGACAAACAAACAATGGCTGCATATTTGCTCTGGTGTGATCAATGGATCGCACAGTGTATGCGGATTTTGAAACCCCGAGGCACCCTCTACATATATGGTTTCAGTGAAAACTTGGCTTACATTATGACAAGACTGGATTGCAATGTTCGGTGGCTTATTTGGCATTATACAAACAAAGTAACACCGTCGCTCAACTTCTGGCAGCGCACACACGAGAGCATATTATGTTGTTATAAAGAGAAGGAAAAACCTGTTTTCAATCGCGATGATGTAAGGGAGCCATATACAGAAGGCTTCTTGAAGGGCGCAGCGGGTAAAGTGCGAAAGGCGACCAAGGGTAGGTTCAGTGATGGTAGTCAAGAGACGACTTATAATGCGCACGATGGAGGTGCACTTCCTAGAGATGTTATCAAAGTTGCAGCATTGGCAGGAGGAGCAGGTAAAAAAGAGCGTGTAGATCATCCGACACAGAAACCTCTTGAACTATGCGAGAAACTTATTAAGGCATCCAGGCTACCACCAGATCAAAAGACGTTTCTTGTGGTTCCATTTGTAGGATCTGGCTCGGAATGTCTAGCAGCAAAACAGCTGAATATAGATTATATTGGATTTGAAATAAATCCAGACTATGTTGCTTTGGCAAATGAGAGACTACAACTATAAAAACAAATAGACTATTAGAAAACAAATATAAATAATAAAATATATAGTTATTTAATGGAACTTGCAAAAGATGAAACCAAAAACTCAAAACTGGACTTATCAACTCTAGAAACTATTCATAAAAACTCCAAAATAGATATTGAATTGATAGACCAATTTGTTCAACATATGAATAGACTTTATGATCGCGATCCTGAAAGTTTTTTATTGGATAATGGGTCTTATTTGCAAGTAGGATTGATAAAAAGACAAATGGATGAAACTCTGAAGGAAGTCAATCAAGTACTTGATAAATTGAACGAATTTAAAACTTTGAAGAACAAATTAGAACAAATCAATAAATGTATTCTTTTTGACATTATTTAGATGACAATTATAATATATTTTGTTGAAAACATATTAAAGATAAGACACATTGTTATAGTGTGAATTGGACTAAGTCCAACACCTTTTCCATACAGCAATTTCAAAGCCTTTTTATCTTAAAACTAAAACCCAAGGGGTTCGAATCCTCTTTTCGGCCTGGACGGCGGGAGTGCCCAAAATGGAAATAGCATTTACTCCACCTTTTCCACCTACTACCCTTCTGGATAAGGTGGAGCCAAAATCAACTTTTAAAAAGTTGAGCAAAAATATTTTAGCTCCACTTTGGCTACACCTTTCCCAAAGGTGTATACGTTTTCATACAGCAAATTCCTTCATAGCCTTTTAAGCTCGTGGTCCCAGGTTCGAGTCCTGGATTGGTTAGTAACCAATTAGCTCAGGTGGTAGAGCACGTAAGAAACCAAATGAAAACAGCACATCCACTTTTTTAAAAGGTGGCGCCCTGATAGCTTAGCGGTAGAGCACCAGTCTTGTAAACTGGAGGTCCCGAGTTCAATTCTCGGTTGGGGCTTTAAAGCCATTTTAGGGCGACTGTAAGCCATTTTAGGGCGACTGATAAGCACTTAGTTGCAAGAAGATTTTTCATATATCAATGCAAAAATGATATATGAAAAGAATATAAACAAATAATATTTTAGATTACTTATGTTTAGATCATTCAGACCTATAATTAGAACTGTTTTGAGTCCAAGAATAATAAAAAAAAGATTAAATAGTTATGAAATTGAAAGTAAAATACCTTGTGATAAAATATATCATTCAGAAAAATACAAAAAACTGAATGAAAAACTACAAGATATTGAAAATAGAATGATTGATGATAGTTCAAGTCATTCAGAAGAGTACAAAAAAATAAATGAAAAACTAGTAAGCATTGATAATGAAGCGAGTTGGGCCAGTTTTAATGCTACATTGTGTTTAGTTTTTCTGCTCTTGAAGAATTAATAAAATATAAATATATATATTATGAGTTCTGATGAACTAAAACTTTTATTAAAATCTTTAATGGATAGAAAGAATTCTAAATTTAATTTTGAAGTTGTTAATAGTATTCAAAAGGTGATAAATGATAATAGAGTTTCAGATGAAAATAAAATGGGAAATATTGATTTGCTTCTTTTCTCTGCTACAACTGATGAAGATTCATATGATTTACCTCTTTTTGATGAATTTAAAATTTTATTTGAACAAGAAAAAGCAGAAGCAGATGCAAACACAAGAGAAGAAGAAAGAGCTAGAGCCCCAAGACCCATACCAAGTGCGCCATATGTTAGTAAAGGAGATGCAATCAGTTCAATTTATCATAATGCAAGAGGATTTAAAAATAAAAAGAGCAGAAAATCTAAAAAAAATAAAAAGTCAAAAAAAGTAAAAACCAACAAAAAAAACAAAAAAAGTAAAAAGGCTAGAAAAATAAAGAGACAAAGTAAGAGAGCATAAAAATCAAATAAAGGTTGAATGCAAGAACAAAATTAAGAAATGATATTATATTGATTCTGGAAAATAAATATAATACTATATTAAATGGCAGGAAGATCTAGAAACGTCAGACTGATTCAGTCCTATATCAATAACTCGGATGCGCATTCAGGAATCGGACCAAATAAGCAAGGAACCCCAAACAAGGTAGGAGTAACCCATTATTATTGGTATAACTTACAGACCCAAGCCGCTCCACGTGAAACGCCACAAACCCGTTTCCAAATGCTAACTGGTGCTGGAAAATACAACGGATTCGGAAACCTCATCTGGTTAGGAATTAAACCACCCCCTTATAGAGCATCACCATTTACGACTTATAACAACGGACTTTTCTAACTTATTATACTGATGGATAAATAACTACATTTCCATTTAATTGCATTGTCATTTGAACTGAACTAGTAAAATTACTTTGGTTCCCATCTACGCTTGTTACAATTATTCTGAAAAATGTATAAGGAATAGTATTTGTTAAATTAGAGCCATTTGTTGGAAAAGTTGTAATAGTAGGACTAACAGTTATATCATAAGTTGTATCATCAAGTTGTTTCCAATCATCAATTCCTGTATTGCTTCCAGCAATAACCCAACTTTTAGGAGAATCTCCTGGATAATTTGCTCTGTATCCAACTGAATATTGTTTTAATATTAATGGATAAGGAAGTTCTATTTGAAGCCATTCACCAAGAACTTGGGTGCCATTTACTAACGTATTATTTGAACCATTATAAACACCGCCTGTAGTATAATATGTCGCACTATGCCAATCAGGAGGACCGCCTAGTTCATTTACAAATGCCTGATATGCATATTCATTAATAACTGAAGAAGAAGACGTAATATAATTTTTAATATTTTGAAATTCAGGAAGATTATTATCAGAAACAAAAACTTCTTGCTTTAATCCATTATTATTACTTACAAGTTGATAACCTGGATAATTTGAGTCTCCTGCCCTACCAATATTTGGAGGTAAATTTATATTGTAATAAATTTGAGGAGGTTTGGGTTGCACTTCTTCTATTTCCGAGATAATATCCAAACTAGTGATTTGTTGTTGAGGTTTAATGCCTAGGTAAGTGAAAAAACGGCCACATTTATGACCATTATAGCATTTCGTCGCGCGAATCAATTTAGCACGACGAGTTGCAATACTTGTACCACCTACACCTGCTCCAGGGACATAACTGTTATAAATATCCTGGGGTTGATTGCAAATAGCTCCAATTGCGAAATTACGACGAGCACCGCCACCAGTCATTTTCTTGAATTGAAATCCACCTTTTCCGTAATAAAAATTTCCGTATGGCATAATATATATTAAAACATATAAAAAAATATTAAATTTTGATGATTGATTACAAAATAAGTAATCATCAAATAGCCAAAAGATCTATTCCAAAAATTAAGTTTACTAAGAAATCTTCATTTTAAGAAATCTTGCGTGTAGGAATATCCGAAGAAACCAAATAAATGGAGTTCTCAGTGATAATAATGTACTCAGTTCCGCTCTTGTAGAACTTGGCAATAGGACTAGTGTATTCGTCCTCACTCTTCACAAGTAACTTCTCTCCATTGTCCTTAACTCCAATAAGGGCTTTCTTATCAAGAGAGAAAGACCAGTAATCTAACATAATGGGCTTATCCTCAACAATGCCCAACTTGGCAGCGTGTTTCAAGGTAATGTCACTAGGTAAACGGTAATTTGTCTCAGTTGACGCACTTGCATTTGCAGAAGCTGAAGTTTTTTCGGACATATTTATATTATAGAAATTATTAAAATCTTTAAATACTTATTTTCATTAAACAAATAAATGTCAAATAAAACAATAATAACGAAAAAGGTGTAATAATAAATAATGACTAAATATATGAAACCCAAAGAATCTTCAAAAGAACATTCTAATTCAAATTTCCCCAAAGGTGGAATCCAAAACAAAGATAATTATAAACCAGTATTACAAGCAAATATATTAGAAATAGTAGATAAGTACTCAAAATTAATAATAGAATATTTATTTTTTATTATAGAAAACATTGGACCAAAGAATTCAACTTACAGCAAGTTTATTATAACTCGCGGTATAAATACGATTACTCACGTATTTAGTAATTTATTGTATTATTCAAATAATTTAGATATGGCTTATTATCACAGTCAAAAATCGTTTTATTTTTACGTAGAGTTTATTGGTCAAATATCAGAAGATCAACATTCTTTTTTGAAGTTATCTTCTAGAGATGCCTCCATATTTGTATATAAAAAGACAATATTTGAAATACCTTCAGATATTAAAAATCAAGCAGAATTAGACAAATTCTCAAGTTCAACCTTAGACCAGGTCCAAAAAAAAATACAAACTATGGAGATATTTGATCAATACAAAATAATAATTCACATTTTTTTTCAAAAACTAATAAGAAACTTCATTTTCAATGATATTCTTGAAAATAAAAAACAATATTTGATTGAAAACGTTGGATTGTCTAAAAAAATTATTGACTTATTGATAGGTCAAATATTCACGCCTAATTCACAAGACCTAAATAATATTATTTATCTTATAAAACAAATAGATCAACTAGATATTGATAATAAAGAATATTATAAGTTATTAGAATTCTTAATGAAAAAATATACAAAACTTGCTGTTTCAAAAAAAGAGAAAATACAAGAAAAAATAATAGATCCCATATTATTACAACAAAATTACGAGAGCTGTAAAACATATAATCTAGAGAAATTTATTGAACTATTATTAACGTAATAGCTTATTCAAGATGCACTACCATTTGTAAGCTGGATGGTTATGCACTTACGGCGAACTTTTTTCTTCTTATCTTTCAAAGCAAATACTCCATTACCCAAGTTCTGATGAATTTTGTTATACTCTGCAGCCAACACATTTTTCAAATATTCATAAATAATATGCAATACATTTTCGTCACACATCCCAACGATTAATATGCTACCTGTTCGGAAAATCATAAAAGAAACTTCCACAACGTTTTTGTATAATTTCTTGTCTTCCTCCGATATTTGTGAGCCGTTTTGCACTGCCTTGTCTTTATGATAATAAAATTTGCATTGAATTCCAGGATAAGAAGTTGGGTCATAAATGGATTGAATATTATATTTGTATTTCAGAATATCGGCCAACGCCTCACGATTAATATAAAATCCACAATTGAAATTGGAATTGATCAAGACAGTATCGCTTTTCTGGTTATAAGCGAGTCCGGGGCTAACGTGAGGCTGTAAAATAGTGACAATATTTGTAAGTACTTGTTCAAAGATGACGTCACTCTGGATTCCCGGAATCTCCATTTTCCCAGTATTAAATACTTTGATATGGAACTCCTTGAACTCTGCACCTATTTTAACTCGCAATATCATCACAAAGCAATTATAAAACGCACTCTTCTTTTTGCGGCGATAGCTCATAATATCCTTTTTGGAAATTCCGATGCTGACTTTGCGAATATCCTTGAACTTTATTCTTCCTGTAGGATTATTTATACTTGTTATAATATGCTCTTCATAATACGTTTCATCCTTAAGTCTCTCTTGTATAATATTTAATTCTTCTATATTACTAGAATTAAATTTTATTTGTTTCTTGATGACACCATTTGTAGGTTGCGCATAAGGTATTACTGGGATCGCCCAAAACACATCCTTCAAGTCAAATTCTCTATTCAAATAAGCTATTTTGGATTTAGTGGAAATGTAAATATCGGAAGCTTTAGGCGCTTCTCCATATCCATCTTCACCACAACTTTCCAATTCTATTTGTCCTTCTCCGACTCCGATTCCTCCATTTTCTAAAGAATTATGGTAAACTTCTTCATTATCAAAGCATTCATCATCACTGGAGTTTCCTGTTTTTGATATGAATTTCTCCCATTCTTCATCAATATCGTTATTTGGGATCTTTAAAACTTTTGTGTTCGGCATTAGTCAGTATTCAAATAATATCTTTATGTTCTTTAAATAAATTTATTTCAATTATTTTCTAACAATATAGAATAATGCTTGGACAAAAAGTATGCGTCATCCCTGAAAGAGGTATTCCGATTCCAGTTTCCAAAAACTCCCCTACACGCCCAAGAAATTTAGAAGAGGCAATAGATTATGATTTAAACAAGAATATTTTTGATCCAACTAAGAGCTCTCCTCCAAATGACTTTTTGTTGAAATTACAAAAAAGAATAGAAATGTTGGGGACTTTTCCAGTTCAAAGAAAAATATAATCATAATCTAACCTACAATTTTTCCTTATCATATTAGGGTAGATTGGCCCTGGCTATGGATTTGAATCTTTCAATTTAGGAATAAAGGATGATAGACGCAAAAGTGAATAATGAATAAAACAAGAATTATTGCAATCTTGATTGTGCATAATATTTTCAATTAATTTTAAAAAAGGTCTGCTCAATATTGCAGGTTTATGAATAATAATATAATTCAAGAAGTCTTTGATTATATTTTTTTTGTCAATATTAAATTTTACGCTAATAGTCTGAATATATTTTTGAATATCTTCCAAATGAATATTTGTTTCAAGATAGTTATACAGTTTTGACCAAACATTTTCATCAATAATATTGATTTCTTGGCAATCACTATTTTGATTAGATTGCAAGAAGTTAATCATACTGCGAATATCAGAATGGTATAGACGCTGAATCAATCCAAGGGATTTCTCGCTGATCTTAAGGCTTTCTTTTTCGCATATTTGAGAGAGAAATTTGACAATATCTTCTTGAGGTAACTGGTTGAATCTTAATCGTAAAAATTCGTTTTGAAGACCTTCGTCAATACGACTAATATAATTGCAAATGAGACAGAACCGCACAGTAGTTGAATAACTTTGCAGTAAATAACGAAGTGCTTGTTGTGCGTTCTTGGTCATATAATCTACTTCATCCAAGATAACGAATTTCATACCTTTGTTGAATAGGGTCTTTGAATTGACAAATTGACTTATTTGACTGCGTATAATATCAATGCCGCGTTCATCAGATGCATTCAGGTGGATCATTAAACCAGTGTGTTTTTGATTGGTCTTTTCTTGGTATGCATTTACAAGGTTGATAATGCTGGTTGTTTTACCAGTTCCAGGCGGACCGTAAAAAAGTAAATTCGGAAAATAAGAAGTATCAATTATATTTTGTAAGATCTTCTTGTTTAAAGGATCTAATACAATATCTTCAAATTTTTGAGGTCTGAATTTCTCAACCCAAACGTAACCTTTGTTGTTGTTCATTGAATATTTATGACATTATTCTTTTAATATATAATTATTTAAAGAATTCAAAATTTAAATTTCAAAATAACAATAAAATTGAAATATAAAACTTTGAATATAATAAATGTACAATACTAATATGGAATACACACAAAATCAAAATCCAAAACAAGAATCAGGATATTTAGAGATCATTATGGGGCCAATGTTTTCAGGAAAGACCTCAAAACTTCTTGAAATATATAAGCAGTGTAAATTCTGTAATATTCCTGTTGTTGTTATCAATTATTCTGAAGATACTCGTTATCACAATACTATGCTTTCAACACACGATAAAATTATGATTCCTTGCATTCAAGTTGGAACAGAACTCGGCATTTTGTATTTTAACTCTGTTTATTGTGAATCAGACACAGAAGAACAAATGGAAAAAGAGGAAAAGAAGCGCATTGAAATTCTTGAAGCAGAAGTTATTCTGATAAACGAAGCGCAATTCTTTAAAGATTTGAAGTATGTTGTAAAAGATGCTTTATTTAACAAAAAAAAAGTTTATTTGGCAGGGTTAGATGGAGACTTCAAGAGAGAAAAATTCGGAGAAATATTAGAGTTAATTCCATATTGTGATAAAATTACGAAATTAACATCTTTATGTGGACTTTGTAAAGATGGAACTCCTGGAATATTCTCTCTTCGTTTGACAGAAGAAGACCAACAACGATTGATTGGAAGCGATAACTATGTCCCCGTTTGTAGAAATTGTTATGAGTCTTATATGTAAAGATAAAAATGCAATGTACTTAAAATATATTGTAAAACTATTTAAACTCAATAAGTATTAAACATTATAAATAAATAATGTCCGAGGTTATCAAGCCCAAACGAGGAAGACGATCAAAAAAAGAAATTGAAGACAATAAATCTAACTCTATTTCAAGTCCTATTTTTTCAAATCCAACTTTTTCACCAGT